>Ga0209515_10000313_pt1 | contig 91493 bp, 80 predicted proteins | sample Subgroupgradi54m_FD_187454 | JGI IMG/M metagenome (GOLD analysis project Ga0209515, IMG submission 187454) | Subsurface groundwater microbial communities from S. Glens Falls, New York, USA - GMW60B uncontaminated upgradient, 5.4 m (SPAdes)... ...
AAGGCGATACCGGCTGCGCCGTTGGCGATTAATTCAGAACCGCTTAAAGTTACCGGATACCCGCCGCCGCCGTTACTATAATCTAAAAGAACCTTTACCGTAGGAACCTTGACGCTGGTTATTCCGTTATTGGTAATGTTCCATTTAATGGCATTATTGTAAACCTGGCCTACTGTAAAAGGCTCGTTCAATATAGGCGAGGTAACATTGATCTTCGGACGGATCTTAAATGCTGACGAACTTAAATTGTTTACCGTAGAATGAGTGTTAAATGATACCTTGACAGTTACGCTCTCTTCCTTCTCATCCGCCACATTCGGCCACGGGAAGGTGTTGCTGCCGTTTACGCAGTCTAAGTTATCCGCTCCCGTAATTGTTGTCGGGCTGCCTCCGATCAAATACTGTACAGTTACCTTCGGAGCAAAGCCGTCTTTATCCGTACCACTGTTGGCGGTCCAAATAATATTCTTGGCATCGCCTACGTTCCAAACCTGGTCCAACAGAGGCGATGAAAAGCCCGTGATCACAGGACGGATCTTGAATGTAGATGTGGACTGATCTGACAATTCTGTCCCTGCTATAGCAGTGTTATTGCTGATCTTGATCCTGGCGGTCTCTGAAATCTTCCTGTTCGCTCCGATTAAACCCGCGGACCAGTCGTAGCTGTTAACCCCGTCCGCGCCGGAGGCATAATCATTCTCAATTGTATAGACATATCCCGCGGTATAATCCGCAGGAGTAAATGTTCCTGAGGCGGAAAACTCTATCTTTAAGCCGCCGATGGAACCGTTCTTCTGCCACTGGATACGCCCGCCCTTGACATTATCCTGCGTATAGTCTACTCCCAAGTTCCACGCCTGCGTGCCGTCATCGGGAATCAACAGGCTGAGTTTACCTTTGATCTTGTAAGAACTAGCCGGCACTGCCAAGTCAGGGGATTCGGCGAAAACTTTATCAGGAATATTATAATCTGAAACTTTAAAATCCACATCATTGGATATGCTGTTAGGAATATTGTTCCAGGTATAGCTCTTATACCCCGCGCCGGCGTCTGCTCCGGCAATCTGGCCGGCCGCTCCCGCGCAAGCTAATCCGGTTCCTGCGTCGCAAAGCTGGGTCCAGCCTAATCCATCTATACGATATTCAATCTTAAATGTAGAGATATCTCCATACGGCTTCCATTTTATGACCTTGCTGCCTGTTACTTCCATATCGGTAGTTGCGGGTGTCCCGTCGGCTACTACGCTGATATCGGAAATACTTCCTTTTACCATAAATCCATCTGACTGGTCGCGCGTTGAGGCGTTCTCCTGAACACCGGGGCTGTTTACACGCACTTCCACTTTTGCGCTCTTAGCAATACTCACGCTGGTAGCCGGGTCAATATCCCAGGGGAAAAAGTAATATTGCCCGTTATGGTTTACACCGCCTGTAGCATCCGAAACATCCAGGCCCGTGCTTACGGTAATGTAAGTCGCAGGGTCTCCGGCATAATCATAATAATAACGGATATCCACAGACTGAACATCGCCTTTTTTAGTAAACAGGATGTTCTTATCCAGATCGCCTAGGCTCCATTCAGTGTTGGTATCGGGAGTAACAACCGTAAGTTTACTGTATATAGGAAATATTATTCCCGAACCGATATTATAAGTTTTATCTTCATTAGCCGGCACGCGCTGTGTTACCATCACCCTGTGGCTGGTTGTGCTTAGATCCGCTAACGCTCTGGGTACAGGAGTCCAGGTGTAATCACCGTCGTTATCCGTACCGCTGGTTAGGTCATCCCCTGTCTCTGGGGTAATGCGTATCCAGGTACAATCATTATATGAAGACACATCGCAGTTATTGCTGTAATAAAGATGCACTTTTGAGATACCCGCTCCTTTAACCGGCGTCCAGGTTATGTGCGTCGCGGTATCTTCCGCATAAATAGGCGTGCCGTTCTCAGGTGCGGTAACGTCAAATTCCCCGCCGATCTTAAAATCCGCGGCACTCGTCGCGCAAACTACGCAGTTATTTACGTCCGCTTCATTGCCGTCCATAATCCGCACCCGCGTCCAGTTAGTAACACTTGAGGGCACCGCCCAATCCAACGATGACGCGCCGCTCGTCCCTGCCTGCGCTTTTATCGAAACAGGCAGGACCGCTACCCACTGGTCGCCGTTCCTGGAGTCTAAATCATAATACGCCTTCACCTGGCTGATGTTGCCTTTAAAGGTCCAGGAGATCGCGTTGGTATATGTCGTATCCGCAGTAAGGCTCGTCGCCGCACCCGTGGGCGCGCTTAAAATAAGCCCGCCTCTTAATTCAAACCGCGCGGATTCTCCGTAAACATTGGGATAACCCGCATCCGTATCCAACACTTTGATCATCGCGTTCGCGCCTAAAGTATACGAATCTAAAACGTTAAAAGCGATACCGGCTGCGCCATTGGCAATTAATTCCGAAGGACTTAACGTTACCGGATAACCGCCGCCGCCGTTACTATAATCTAAAAGAACCTTTACCGTAGGGACCTTGACGCTGGTTATTCCATTATTGGTAATGTTCCATTTAATGGCATTATTGTAAACCTGGCCTACCGTAAAAGGCTGATCTAATATCGGCGAGGTAACATTGATCTTCGGACGGATCTTAAATGCTGACGAACTTAAATTGTTTACCGTAGAATGAGTGTTAAATGAAACCTTGACAGTTACGCTCTCTTCCTTCTCATCCGCCACATTCGGCCACGGGAAGGTGTTGCTGCCGTTTACGCAGTCTAAGTTATCCGCTCCCGTAATTGTTGTCGGGCTGCCTCCGATTATATACTGTATAGTTACCTTCGGAGCAAAGTCGTCTTTATCCGTACCGCTGTTGGCGGTCCAGGTAATGTTCTTGGCATCGCCTACGTTCCAGACCTGGTCCAACACAGGCGAGGTAAATCCCGTGATCGCCGGCCGGATCTTGAATGTCGATGTGGACTGATCTGACAATTCTGTCCCTGCTATAGCAGTGTTATTGCTGATCTTAATCCTGGCGGTCTCTGAGATCTTCCTGTTCGCTCCGATTAAACCCGCGGACCAGTCATAGCTGTTAACCCCGTCCGCGCCGGAGGCATAATCACTTTCTATTGTATAGACATACCCCGCGGTGTAATCCGCAGGGGTAAATGTTCCTGACGCCGAAAATTCTATCTTTAACCCGCCGATTGAACCGTTCTTCTGCCACTGGATACGCCCGCCCTTGACATTATCCTGCGTATAGTCTACTCCCAAGTTCCACGCCTGTGTCCCGTCATCGGGAATTAACAGGCTGAGATTACCTTTGATAATATAGTTTACTGATGATTCCGCGCTAGATTTATTAAGCGGTGGATGGTCTTTAACCATAAAATCAACATCATTAGAAATAGTATTGGGAATGCCGGTCCACTGCCAAGTCCTGTATTCGCCGTTAATCGTGCCTACAACTCCGTCGGCGCCGGTTATCGGATTTACGCTCCACTGGCCGCCGTCATATCTATAAAGTATGTCAAATTTAGAATTCACGTCATAGCCGCTTGCTTTCCATTGAATGGTCTTGTTGCCGCCCACTCTCATATCAGTTCCGTCGCCATCGGCGACCGCCGTAACCTCGCTGATATTTCCAATGATATTATTATAAGGAGAGGCCGGAGATAAACCTGTTATCGTCTGCCAGTCTACGCTTGTCGCGCTTACTAACTTAACTTGGACTGCTGCCGAAGGGAAAGCAGGAATCGACCAGGAACAGCTTCCGTTTCCTATGGGAATATCTTTGCAGGTAGCGGTAATTTCATTCCATGTAGGAGGAGGCGTGACGCTGTCTGCGTTTGTGGAATAGAATCCGGTTACCGTTCCCAAACTGCCTGTAGAACTCCAGGTAATATATTTAGTAGCATAAGCAGGCAAGTCTATGGGCGACGGAGGAGGAGGGTCACCGGCGTTATTTTTTACGTGCACATTAGTAACAGTTCCTTTGACATAGAAAAAGCCGCCAAGAGGAGCGGTAATTAAAGGATCATTTGATTTTTCTATCCGTACTTTGGCGGTATTAGTCATAATATCGGTTACGTTCCAGGCGGAATATCCTGTCGGCCCTTGTGTGGAGTCTACGGAACTTGCGATTATCCCTCCCTTGGCTGCGGAAGTAGGAGGATTAGCATCAGGCCAAGTACTGCCGTCTGTTGAAATCCTGATCTTTACAAAAGGCACGTTGCCTAAAGGCAAGTCCCATTTAATCGTAATGGGGCTGCCTACCTCAGCGGGAACGCTATTATCAATGGGAGCGATAAGATTTAAAGATGGCCTTATTTTAAAAGTAGTTGGCGGTGCCGCGTTGGAAATACCGCTGTAGCGTATTCTTATTTTGCACTTATCTGAAAGCGACGCAGGATCCAAAGAAGAAGTCACCTCTACATACTTTGCGGGCGGGATCACCCAAATATATTCTCCGTCATTAGGAGTAGCGCCAATTATCGAAATAGGATAGTTATCCAAACCGCTATTGGTATCCAAATCTATAGCAACATCCGCTGCCGGAGGCACGCCCACGCTGTGCCACATGATCTTATTCTTGTCAGGGCTGTCAACTTTCCATTCGGTAGGTTCATTAACAGGAGAATCTAAAAATAGGCTGCCGCGTAAGGAAAAGTAATATCCGGGCGGAGCGCTGTCACCGCTTTCAGTAGAAACATAGGTTGTATCTGTATCCTGTTGAATTTTAATCCTTCCTTCCACTGTGTTAGCGTTAGAAACTATCAAATCATACGGCTGAACTGTATTCACAGGTATAGTTGCTTTAGGTAAAGCGCCATAGTTTAAGCCGTGGTCAGGGCTATACCAGATATTAATAGTGCCTAAATTGCCGGCGTAATACCATTCTATTGGGACGGACGCGCCGAGTTCTCCAATATCGTAAATTTCTCCGCCCGTAAACCCGGGCACCTTTATTCTCAACTGCCCCTTAATCTCAAACTTATCCGATTGTTTACTAATACTCGCGTCCTCAATTTTAAGGTAATTTTCAGTGGTATTTGTGTCTTTGGTTTCCCAAACAGCCGGAATCCGCCAGGTATAAGTTTTAATGCCGTTTTCGCCGTTATTGGCAATAGGCTGATTAGGCAACTCCGCAAAAGCAGAGCCGTTTGCGGAAAACTTAATCCGCACATCACCTAAGGTTCCGCAGTTACGCCAACGAATAGTTTGGGTTTTATCCAAAACTGTTCCCACGCCTCCGTCAATAAGCCAGGCACTGGCATCCTTAGTAGCTATAGTAGGAGCTAAAATGACAATTTTACCTTTTATCTGGAAATCGGAAGTTAAATCTGAGCGTAGCGTAGGATTAGCCACGCTTCGAACCCGCATCCGGACTGTATTTCCAATAGCATTAGGGATAACCCAGTTAGTCCCTCCAGCAGCAGCGCTTAGCTGAGGATTAAAACTTGTTGAACCATCGCCCAATTGAATAGTAATAGGATTCAAATAATTATCAGCTTCAGTTTGCGGATCATTATCAGTTCCTCCGCCGCTATTTGTATCATAAAATAATTGCACCTTGTCAATATAACCGGTTTTTGTCCAGGTTATATTGTAATAATCGGCTGTGTCATCGGGATTATCGACTTCCACATAAGCCGGAAAAGAACTCAAAGTCAACTTTGAGTTCACAGTAATATTGTAGGTTGATGTATCCGATACCGAATCATCGGGAGTAGCGACTTTTATTTTTATTGATGCCGATTCCAGATTGCCGATTACGTTATCAGGTATAGGCCAGTTATAAGTGTAGGTTCCCGATGAACCGCAGGTAACAGAGGTAATCGGATTGGTAAAACCGCCTCCGTTTATTGAATAACTCAAATCTACCTGCCCCAAATTCCCTACTACATCCCACTTTATTTGCTTATTGCCTGTTCCTAATTCCCAAATTATATTGCCGTCGCCAGTGCCGCCGTCAGCCTGGCCTTGCGCCTCTAAAACAATAGAACCCCTGACAGCAAATTGGCCGCTGTCACTGCAAACTCCATCGAGGCAAAGGTCCTTAGGAGTGCCGGTATCGCTTGAAACACCCACCCTTATTCTAACACTGGAACTAATCAAATTTTCATTGGGTATTTTCCATAAATAAGTTGTTGAACCGCCCCAGGGAGCCTCTGATACATCATTCTCTCCGGAATTAGCAACGCCGTTTTCATTGGAAAAAGGCACCCAAGTATTGCCGTCTGTGGAATATTGAAGGCCGGCAGTTCCCCAGTTTGAATCATAAGGCTGAGGATCCCATTTAATTTCTATAGTCTGATTAATATTATATGGAGGAGACTGAGTGACCCTTACATTACTTATCTTATTCTTTAGCTTAAAGTTATCTGATACATCCGCCGCTCCTGTTAAAGGATTGGACTCAGTGGTTTTATATACCTTAATATTACAGGGATCGCATGTTTCTGCGGGTACGGGCCCTGCGGGTGTAGTGCAAGTCCCTTCCGTATAATAGGTATTTTTCCCCCAAATGAAACTCTGGGCGGAGGCGTCAACAGTCAAAGGATTGCAATCTACGCCTACCTTCTCAAATTTAGCCGGAGCTGTCGGCCCTACAATAGGCACACTGTAAGTGCCTAAGCCGTTTCTATCCATATCAATATAAACCTGGCCGATACTTCCTGAAGCCGACCATTGAATTGTATAAGTTTCTCCTACCTTTAAGACGCTGGCAACAGTAGGGCTGGTTACGCCGATATATCCCCTGACTTTGTAAGGGCCTTTTGTTGCATAAATAGTTTCGGAATTGGGGCCTTTTTCTTCAACCCTGATACCGACATCATCTCCTATTATATCTCTGACGTTCCAGGTATAGGTATAAGGCGTCGAGCCACCGGCATTTACTCCGTCTCCGCTTGTGGGATTCGCCATGATAACCCATGTCGGAGTCGGATTGCTGTAATTAGTGCAATATTTAAAAGTAAATCCACTTGTAGCGCCCACGCTTCCGGCGCCGCCGGGTAAACTCATAGTAATATCCGTATTTTGAAGCGTCCTAAAAATATCGGTAGTTGGCGGTAAATCTATACTAATAGAACCATATATTGTAAAAGTAGTATTAGGCCCGCTGCCGGTACCTTCACTTCCTGTTTCGAAAGCTTTAACATTGGCATTATCTGATTTTACCAACTGAAGTTTAGTGGCACCCCTTAATGTGGCAGGTGCTACAGTCCAGTCATAACAAGTCTTTCCTACAGGACAAGCCCCTCCGGTGTAACCTGTAATCGGATTGGTTATGCCCGGGGGTGCCGCAAAATTTGAACCGCCGACGCTATAGGTAAGGTTTACGTCCCCGACATCCCCTGTAGGCGTCCACTCGAGCCTATATGTGACACCGGTCAAGTATGAATCGCTGGAAAGCGGTTTATTTAAAGTAAGGCCCGGCCTTATTTCAAAAGGTCCCGAAATACCCGCCACTTGATCCGTGGGATCTGTCGCCGCAAGCTCTTTTACTCTTATCTTAGCGGTAAGACTGACGGCATTAGGTACCGACGGCCAAAGCCAGCTGTCCGCGGTTCCTAAAGTACTGGCAATCAATTCAGATTCATAAGTGCCGTCACCGGTATTATCCAATTCTATTTTTACATCTCCTATACTACCGGTATGGCTCCACTTAACATAAATATCCGTAGCCTCTATATTGACCTGCGACACAGTTTGGCTGTTCTTTTCCAAATGAACATTTGATATGGAGCCTCTCATCGTAAAGTCCGCGTTGGAAATATCGTAGTTTCTGGCACTGCCGTCTTCAGCGGCATTTAAACCCGTATCGATCACGGCAACCCGCAGCTGTGTCCCGATAACATCATCCGATGCCGAAACCTGCCCGTCCTGCCCCGGCTTCCAGGTAAAAGTACAAGTATTATTACTACAGGCGGTATACTTTGCCGCATCAGTAACGTTAGCCGTAGTGTAAATTGTCGTGGTATAATTTCCTGAAAGAGATGTCGAACCGTTAGTGTCGAGCTTTATCTTCACTGCGCTGCCTGCCCTGGACTCGGCGTATGCCCATTTAATTGAATGCGGTGAACCGACGACCAAAGAGTTAGCGCCGGTTTCAACTCCATTGGGTTCATTCAACGTCAAGGGAGAAAATTCTACGGCATTAAAAGCTATTTTAGCCGCAGCTCCGGTAGAGACGCTGCCGGCCCGCATTGTCGCTAAACTTCCATTACCTAGTATTTCCGCTCCAATTGTATTTTCATCCGCATAACGATCAAAGTTACTTGCCGGGTAATCTTGCTCCCTGACCAAACTAACAACCATAGTCCTGGCCGGATCTACCGTAGTAAAGCCCGTAGCTAAAATTGCTTTTTGCATCCAATCGGTGGCAGAGGTAGAGTATGCAGCGTTGCCGACGCTGTCTGCGCCGCTATCTGTCATTAAAGTAAATGTGGTCGCTGAGGGAACCGTCTTAACCAGCCAGGTTCCGTTTGCCGCCGTATTTCCCGTAACTCCTGAAATGTTAACTCTGTCATTTACGGCCAAGCCGTGATTGGAGGCCGTAGTAATCTGAATAGGAGTAGCATTAGTAGCATCATTAACGCCGATTCGTCCGGCGGGGGCAGTTGCCCATGCTTCACTGCCGGTTTGCGAAAAATTGGAAGAACCGGTTAAATCAACAACATAATAGCGTATGCCCACATTTGTATTGGCTGTACCACTGGCATACCAGCGCGCGAATCTTAAATGCGTGGGATCCAAAACTTCTCCCGTAGTATACAGCCGGGAATCAACTCCGGCGGTGGAATTACCAGGACTAAAATAGGTAAAAAGCAAAGGATTGGCTACAGCGTTAATGACTACGTCTGTATACTTATTAGGATCCGCATTGACCTCGCCGTTACCTATACCTATATCGGCAGTTCCCGTCTGAAGGGAACCATCCGTCAAAAAGTCGATGATCTGCCAAACTATCTGCAGCGCTTTAGTGCCGGTGCCTGCGTTTCTTGTCACTCGTAAAGTTCCGGTATCTGTAAATGAAGGCAAAAGAAAAACTTCATGAGTTTGGGTTCTTGTAGTAAGGGCGGCGCGCACTTGAATAATCGGGACAGAGCAATCAGGTATACCATCAGGAGTAGGAACACCCGTAGCATTATTTTTTAAATCAGTTAAAGCAACCGGTAAAGTAATATCTTTGCTCTGCGGAAGGCCGGCCGGCGGCGGAGAAGGCATACTGGAAATTCCTCTTTGTACCGAAACCCCGTCGGCGAACTCAATTACCTGCCAATATACACTTGCCGGCAAATTAGCGCCTGCGCGGTCAATGGCGATAGTATCATTACTTTCGAACTGCCCGGTAAAAAACCAGTTTTGATCATTATTGGTAGCGGCAGCGCCCGCGATACCGGTTACCAAAATAATAGACTTTGACTGATCAACAGGATAAGTAAATGTAACGGACTGCACAACATCATCGGTATCAAAGTTTACTACTCCCCGCTGGACCCTCTTTATCTGCGCTGCCCAAACATCGGAAACAAAAAACGCCATTACGCTGCCAATCGCGCATATAAATAAAACTCTGAAAATCCATTTACCTGAATTACGGTTTGTTTTTTTCATTTTTACTCTTGTATTCCCTTAAAAGGCAACTCGCTTTCCTCTGGCTCCTCCGGTTCTACCAGCTCAGGGGCAGCAGGTTTTTTTTGCGGCCTTTTAAGGAACGTAACTATAGTTGCTTTGACACTGGAACGTTTCCCTTTTTCCATAGTCGTTTCATATTCGACCTTTACCGTATCTCCAACCTGAATATCTTCTATATCACGTTTATGGCTCATTTTGATATTTTCTTTCTCAAGAGGGATGTACACTTCCTGCTCTACGCCTTTTGCGTCCGTTTTATACACAACCGCAATGCCATGCTTATCCACAGCGCTTACCTCGCCCTGTATTTCTTGTATTGTGTTTAAATTTGTTTTGTCTTCTTTTCCTTTATTATCTTGCGCAGCCAGGCTAAATGCAGCTGTTCCCAACAGCAACATAACCGGCATTAGAATCTTTACAATATCTTTCATCATTTTATTCCTTCCTCCAGAAGCCTGCGCTGGTAAAAAAAACATCCTCAGTTTTACCGCCTAAGGATTGTTTGCTTAAAACGCCGGACATCTTATTATCGCTTGTAGTCTCGCCCCGCCAGAAGATTGTTTCGCCTGAAGAATTTTTCTGCATTGTTTCCCAAGACAATGTACCATCATCCCGCAGAAGCAATGTATAATTAGAAGCTAAAAACCCTTTATCGATCATCCCTTTAGAACTTACCTTTCCGTCCTTAAACAGTAATTTATCAAAATAAACCGCGGAGGAAACACTTTTATCCGCCGATTTGACCTCTATGGTCCACTCTGTGCCGTTTAATTCTATAAGCGGCATTTGTTCCATGATTTTTTTCTCTACGACAAGGATAGCGGCTTTTTCTTCTTTTTTTGCCTCCTCCTGTTTAACTTCGTTGATCTTCTTTTGCGTCAGCACATCATCCTTTTTAATTTTTTGGACATAAAAAACCCCTAAACCGACACCGGCTAATAATACAATTATGGCGATTGAAACTACAGGCAGCACTGAATTCTTTTTCTCTGCCGCAGGAATAATTTTATTTTCAAGCTGAGATTTAACTTTTTCCACAAACTGCTCCGTGCCCAATATACCGCAACGCTGCAGCTTCTTTTTTAAATTCTCGGCCTCTTCCTCCGTAATAGAAGCGATAAAATCCGCGTAAGTCATTTTATCCGGATAATCTCTAGCTATCGCAGCTGTTACCTCTCCTATCTCTTTCTCCAAATTCAAAATCTTTGCGATATTTTCGGTAATTTCTTTTTTGTCTGCGGCATTATAAAGGTATAAATTGTGGCTGCTATAAATATATTCTTTAGGCGCTTTCGCCAAACCAAGCCTTACAGGCGATAAATGCGTATATGAAACGAGCCGCGTTAAATAAGGGCTTTTTTCCACTATCACGGATTTAAACCTTTCCTGAAAAAGATGCCCCTTCCTCTGGTAACGGCCGTTAAAATATTTAGTATAGGCGGTAGTAGTATCATGCATGATCATAGAAATGGTTGTTGAGCCTTTTAGCTCAAGTAATAAATTAAGCTGGTTCGGCATCAGGGCAAAAGAGAATAATTTAAAATTATACTGTTCTTTATATTTTTTCAGCAATTCTAAATACATTCTGTAATCTCCTTCACTCTTAAAAATATTCTCACCGTGATTACCCATTGAAGTTATATAATATAAACAACCTTCTATATTAATCCGAGGAAGCCTTGGCATATTTATTTTTCTTATCCGTGCCTGGCACCTTCAGTTCTTTCTCACTTTACACTTTACACTTTACACTTTACACTGCCATCGTGCCTGGCACTTTTGAAATCCTTAAAAAAAATCCCAGGCAACGTTTAAGACGCCTGGGAAAAACTTTATGTTTTTCGGTAACCTGCCTGCCCCGCATTAATTATAGGGCGCACGGTTTTGCGTCCTTCGATTACTCGAAGTTTGCCTTTTCGTAAACTTGACCTAAATTGTATTTGTTGAGAAAAGTATAACATATATTTTTATTTTTTCAACCCTGTCATTATTTTCCCTCCTGAGAATAGTTAGATCCTTCTTTACATTCAAGCCACTAAAGATAAATTAAACCAACATTAGAATACAACTGGTTTAATTTATTTTTTCCCTTTCTTCTTAGTCGCGCGCGGCTCTTCTTTCTTTTGCGCTTCATTCTTTGGCTCAATCTTTTCTTCGGTAACTTTAGGGGGAACCGTAGAAAAACTGACATCGTTACTTTTGCCATCCTTGGTTTGCATGCTCATTATCCCCTGCAGAAGCTTATCCTTTAATTCGCCTCTCCAGAAAATCCTATCCCCATTTCCGCTTACCTGCATAGTTTCCCAAACAATAGTCCCGTCTTCCTGTTTATTAATCGTGCAATTTGACTCAAAATACCCCTTTGTTAAAAGTTCCTTAGCTGTTACCTTACCGTCAGAAAATTTCAGAATATCAGAACCCAATGATTTCCTATCAGCTAAAGAAGTAAGGTATATTACCCACTCCTGTTTGCCTAACTTCTCTTTAGCAATTTTTAATTCCCCTTGCCTTTTCTTACGCGCCTCTTCAAGCTCTGGTTCCTCTCCGCCGTAGGAGGATCCGCCTTCGGCGGAAACTTTTGGTTCTGCTTCCTGAACTGCTTCTTTTACATCAGGAGCCCCTCCTTTTACTTCCTGCGTTTCCACCGGCATTTCTTTAATTTCGGCATTTACCTTTATTTCCGCCTCACTCGTTTTATTTCCCTTTTTATCTTTAGCTGATGCCGATCCTATAGATAAGATTGAAAAAGCCGTTATTAAAATTGTTACCATTATTTTATTCATTACTCCTCCCTTTTTGTATTATATACCTTTATATCCGCCTGCGTTTTTAGATTTTTAATCCACTCATTTAGGCCAACATATCTCTTTTTGTTTTTTATCTGTTCCTGATAAGATTTCTTCAATTCAGAATATTTCTTTTCTTCCGCCGGCCTTGTTTCTAAAATACGGAACACGCCGTATCCTTTGTATATCGGCGCGGGCTGATAAATCGAGCCTTTTTTCATTTTCATCATTTTATAAACATCTTCCTTTGGGAATTTCCACATCTCCATAAGAAACTCAAGCGCGACAAACCCCGGCCGTTTAAAATCGCTCGGCCTTTTTTGCTTTTCTTTATCCCACAGATTAGTTTTCTTTTTAAACTTATTATAAAAATCCTCTGCGTCTTTTAATTTATCAAACTGCACTAATTCAACACTGAGAGTATTATATTCATTCAAGAATTCCTGATAAGCTTCTTTCTCATCTACAACGGGCTCAATACTATCCATTACAAGTTTCCGCAATTCCCTGAGCTGAACAAGATGCTTAACCTGGTTTTCAAAAAGCTCAACCGAGACGCCTATCCTTTCTTTTATTTTTTTAGCGTAAGCCTCTTTGTCCTTCTTCCAATCAAAATCCACCTTTTCCGAACTAAGCGTCTTGGTAATTTCCGCGTCTACATCTTCCTGTTTAGGGATGACATTCCTGCGGAATGCCTCATATGAAAGCACTAAATCATTCCAAACACAGTCTTCCATCTCCTGCGGCGTTTGCGGCTGCGGCCCCCAATAATTGCCAAATACCATAAACGTGCCCTTTATAAAATTATAATTGCTCACCGGAACCGGCACGCCAAAAATCTCACCTATATATTCAGGGTTTTTTATGGTTTCCTGCGCGCTAAGAACCCCGTTTAAAAAAAATACCGCCAAAATCAAAAAGATTACGCTTAGTTTTATTTTCATAGCACTATTGTTGTGAAGTTACATTCGTAAAATAAAAATCTTCTATTTTCCCCTTTACGGTATGCATACTTAATATCCCGCTCATTACATCCGCCTCTAATCGCCCTTTCCATGCCGCCATATCGCCATTTCCGGCTGTTTGCACGACTTCCCAATCAACTCTGCCGTTATCAGAAACTACTATAGTAAAATTAGACCTGGGATACCCCTTATTAAAAAGATTCTTTGATGTAAACCTGCCTTCTGAGAAAATCAACACATCCATATCCGTAACAGCATTTTTCCCCTCAACAGGCGCAAGATATATCATCCAGTCCTTAGAGGCAAGAGATTCTTTTACGCGCGCTTCTATTTTTTTGTTTGCCGCGTTAGAAACCGGCACGGTTTTGACCGGTATTATCTTGGCAGGCGCTTTTGCTTTGGGCTTAGTATCCCAAAACCCCGCGTACACTTGCGGATATACCATAAGAAAAATTACGCTTATTGTCAAAAAGGATAGTTTCTTCATCATCTTATTCCATCGGGTTTTTGCCGTCATAAGCTTCCCAGGTAAGGATATATTTCCTTACCCAATCCACATCTTTATCATCGCTTTTGGCAAGCCGCAAGAATTGCCGGAAATGCTCAATTGCCTTAGCCCGGTTTATCAAATATTCGGCGTAAATATAGCCTAAATTAAACCGAGAATACTCGTCATCCGGAGTCAATTCAACAGCCTTTTCAAATTCTGCTACCGCCCGGGAATATTCTTTGCCTTTCATATAGAAAACGCCTAAATTATAATGCATATTGGAAGTTTGCCTGATAAGCGTTTTATTTTGCCTGGCGATCTCAACAAACTTTCTTGGAGTTTCAATAATCTTTTGCTCTAACACCTTGTTTTTCTTAACCGCGTCGGCATATTTCTTATTGAATTTATTCAGCTTTTCACGTAACAGTATTATTTCTTCATTACTTTTCTGCCATCCTGTTTTAAACTTGGAAACCGCCTCTTTTAGCCTGCCGGACTCTGCCCGCGACTGCTTAATATTATTCGCTAATTCAATATTTTCTTTTTTTAACCCGCTTTTTTCCTTCTCCATCCTTCTTAAAACTCCGGAATCTTTTTCTTTAGCAAGTTCCTGCGCTAACTGGTTCCTCTCATAAACCGCTTCCCGCTCGGCCGATATAAACCCCATAAGTTTATTATTAACGTTTAAATTTTGCCGCATTAACTTCCCGGTTTTTATTCTAAATGAAACATTTTCTTCTTTTATTTTCGCTAACTCTGTTTCCAAGCCTCTAACTTTATTCTTATCCGACAATAATTTCTTTGCCTGAGTAAGCACATTATCGCGGTCAACGGAAAGTGCTTGATAATCTTTTTGCAGTTTATCATACTTACTCCGAAGTTCTAAAAAATCTTTTTTGTTTTTTTCATAATCACCAACCACTTTTTTATAATCACCGCTGGCTTTTTGATACGCGCTATCGGCGTTTTTAAATTTAGAAACGGCCTCGGAATACTTTACTCCAAAAAATACGCCTATAGCTATTGACGCCAGAATACCGGTAACAATTATTATAAAAACTGTTTTTTTATTCATAGTTATACAGCTCCTAGCCCTATTACGGCTTCTGGCCTTTTATCGTAACATCAGCCGGAACAGCATTATTTGTTTTTATCACAGGATTTAAATCTGTATTGCTCTGTACAGGCAAATTAATTCCATAATCCATATCCTTAACCTGCCCCTCAAGGTTTTCCTTCTTCCCCTCTATCTTTTTTGAATCAAGATTGAGGTAACGATATGATTTATGGCTTACGCCCCCAGGGACATCCTGCGTAATAGATTGCGCAACTGGTTTATCCTCTTGTTTTTTTTGTGCTTGTGCTCCCCCGCTTATGCCCTGGTAATCCCGGTAATCCTTGCCGGGTTTATCGCCAAATCCCCTTTCGCTGCCCGTAGTCAATTCATTGCCGCTTATAATATGCGGCGTAATCATAACCAATAGTTCCGTTTTATCCACCTTATTAGTCGCCGATCGGAACAGAAAGCCTAATAAAGGAAGCTTCCCTAAAAAAGGGAACTGTTCGGCGGTATTAACTTTTTCTTCCCTGCGCATACCGCCGATAATGAGCGTTGTGCCGTCTTTTATCAATACCGTAGTTTCCGTCACAGAAGTATCGATTATAGGAATCCTATTATTAGTAGGCGTAACCAACGTCGAAGTAACGCTGGAGATCTCCGGTTTTACCTTCATAGTAATATACCCGTCATCATTTATTGTTGGCGTTACCGCAAACTGAATCCCCACATCCACAAAAGTAACCTCTTCGGAAATAGTATTGGTAGTCTGCCCCGAAGTTGTAGTTGTGGTAACATACGCCTGTTTTTCCCCCACATGGATCTTTGCTTCCTGATTATTAACTACAACTAATTTGGGGTTGGAAAGAATCCTAGTCTTGCCTACAGTTTGTAAATATTTTACCAAAACGTCAAAATCACGTTTTGAATCCACAACCCCTAAATGCATTGCTTCGCCCGCGACCATAGGCATACTTGCTGACTGGCTGGAGGTAGTCCCGCTAAAAGGGAACGAACCAATAACTCCGCCGGCGTCAGTTAAGACTTGCGGCCTGGATCTCCAGGTAGCAGTAGCGCTTTGTACCGAACTAAAAGGGTATGAACCCAAATATGACATACCATATTTCTCGCCGGCGTCAAGCAACCCTTCCCATTGCACTCCGCTATCGACCTGGTCGGATAAACGAATTTTTATTATTTGCGTGTCGATCAAAATCTCTTTTGTTTTTTTATCTAAATTACTTATTAACCTTTCTATTTCCTGCATTCTTTCAGGCAAAGTTTGGACAATAACCTGATTATTTCGTTCATCCGCCTTAATATACCCGGCCCTTTTTGCATCGAGCTGCAACTTAAGGATATCTTCCACTTCTTTAGCTTTAGCGTATTTTAAAGTAAACACTTCCACTTTATTCTGTTTTTCAAATTCTTCCAGAGATTTCTCCATTTGGCTGATTTTTTCCGGCGTATCCATGATCATGGCATTGCCTGCTTCCTGGTCCACCAAAACGCGCCCAATCTCGCTTTTTAACGCATCCAATAAATTAAAAGCCTGGTCAGGCATGGCATATTTAAGGCGGAATACTTTCACCTGGCGGCTATCATAAAAATTTTTGCCGTAAAGATTTTTATACTCTGCCTCTGTCATTACGTTATATATGTCTCCTTGCTTGGCGTATGCCAGGCCATTAGAACGCAGCATAATATCAAAAACATCTTTAGTAACCGCGTTTTCAACTGAAAGTGTAATACGGCCTGTAACGCCCTTGGTTACAATCATATTCAAGCCTGTTTTCGCGGCCAAAAATTTCAACGACTCAAGTATATCGATATTACGCAAATCCAAAGAAATACGCTGTTCTAAGACGTTTCCGGAAGGCGCCCCTGTTTGCCCGGATTCTAAAACCAAATTTATATCCGACGGCGCATCTTCCTTTTGCGCCTCTTGTCCAAATGACGGCGCCAAAGGACTAAACACAAGCATAATTATGCAAAAAAACAGCAAACCAAAAAGCCCCTTAGGCTCCCTTCGGCCTCTCAGGGCCAAATTAGCAGGCGCTGCGGCGCTGCTATTTGATTTAATTAATTCCATAGACAATATCATTTTCCTTCTTCCCATCTTTCCCAGGTTAAAAGGTATTTTTTCGCGAACTCCGCGTCTTTATCGCCTTGTGTAACCAGTGAAAGGTAGCGCTTAAAATGCGCTATCGCTTTAGGCCTATTACTAAGGTATTCCGCATAGATTACGCCTAAATTATAGTGCGACGCGCTGTCGCTGGGATTAAGTTCCAATACCTTCTCAAACTCAATAATAGCATCGGAGTATTCCTGCCTTTGCACATAGAATACACCCAAATTATAATGCAAAACAGCGTTTTCTTTTAACAGCCTGTCTTTTAAAAGCGCTATCTGTGATAATTTACGCGGATAAATCTCTACTTTCTGCTTAAGCAATTTATTATCCCTTACCAAAAGATTATTTCTTTCCTGCGCCCGCCCTTTTGCTTCTTGCGCCTTGTTTAACTGTGCTTGATATTCCTGGGCCTGGTTAATGAGCCTGCCTTCACGCCGTTTTGCTTCTGATAAATTCCTCTCGCTGTCTTTTGATGCTATATGAAAATCTTCACTCTTCTTGCGCCAATCACTTTCCTTTAAGAGCGCATCTTGCAGCTGAATTTTTAAATTAGAATTTTCATTTTCAAGCCGGGCAGACTTTATTTCATAATCTTCTATCTTAGAACTATTTTCTTCCTGTTTTTTAACAAGTTCTTTTTCCCGTTGTTTTAAATCAAGAAGATTTTTTTCCTTGTCCTGAAAAGTTGAATTAAACTCATCCATCTTTGACTGATAGCTTTGCTCTTTCAATTTAAGGTCCTTGAGCTGGTTTTGCAAGCTTGACTTCTCGCCTTGAAGAAAAGCGAATTTATCCTCATATTCCTTTATCAAAACATTATACTCGCCTTGCCTGTTAATCAGCGTTTTTTCACGCTGAACTAAATCTGACAGCGCCTTTTCTTTATCCTGAATCTGGGAAAGGAACTGCTGATTCTGAACTTGCAGATTATCCTGTTTAACGGATAAATCCTTAAGTTGCAAACCTAAAGCAACTTTTTCACTGTCAAGCCGGCTGAATTTATTTTCGTAATCCTTAATTTTATCCGTATAATCAAGCTGTTCCTTCAGTAATTCTTCTTTATCAGATTGCAATTCAGCGATAAACTTTTCTTTATCCTGGACAGTACTGGTAAGCTGCTGTATAGAAGTTGACAGCTGCTGCCCCTGCCCCTCCAAAAGCTCACCCCTTGATTTCAAACTGCCTAACTGCTTTGTTAAGATATTCTTTTCGCCCTCAAGCTTAGTTAACTTCTCCTCATAATCTTTGATCTTGGCAAGATACGCCTCTTGATTCACGAGCAATTCTTCCATCTTCCTGCCGGATTCAAAAATAGCCTTTTCTTTATCCGCGGCGCTATTAGTGAGTTGTTGAACAGAAGTAGACAGCAGTTGCCCCTGTTTCTGCCAAAGCTGTTCCTTTACTTTAAAATTTTCCAGTTGAGCGGCCAAAGCTTTCTTTTCATTGTCAAGCTGTTCCGATCTTATTTCATAATCCTTGGCCTTAACCGAGTATTCATTCTGTTTCGTAAGCGCACTTTGCAGATCACGCTTAAGCTCCAAAATATTTTTTTGTTTATCTTCAACCAACGCCAGAATATTTTTATTCTCCGTTTGGGCAGTTTGCTCTTTAACCTTAAAACCGGAAAGTTGATTCTCTAAACCAAACAACTCATTTTGCAAAGAAACTAATTTATCCTGAAAATGTTTTATCTGTAAAACGTCTCCGGCGTGTTTCTTAAGCAATTCCTCCCGGCCAAGTTTAAAATCCGAAAACAGTTTTTCTCTATCTTGGAGTAAATCGGATAACTCCTGATTCTTTGTCAGCAAAATTTCACCCTTCGTTTTCATTTCTTTTAACTGAGATTCTAAAGGCACTTTCCCATTTTCTAACAGATTAACCTGATCTTCAGAATTTTTTAGCTTGCCGATTAACTGTTCCTGCTGCGATTTTAATTCTGAAATAATCTTCTCCCTATCTTTAATTGTATCGGCAAGTTGCTGCACTGAACCCGAAAATTTCCGGCCCTGCTCCTGCCATGACTTTTCTTTAGATTTTAATTCCGCTAATTGGCTTGCTAAAGATTCTTTTTCGTGTTCAAGCTGGGCTATTTTAATTTCAAAACCTTTCGCGCCGGTTAAATCGGCGTTCCGCTTCTCAATCAATACCCGTAAATCCTCTTTGAGATCCAGGATATTTTTTTCCTTGTCTCTCAGTAAAGCCGCAGTATTTGAAGTTAAATCTTTAAGCTGCGCCTCTAACACGCCCTTTTCTTTTTGTAAAAGGCTGGCGCTAGATTCAAGATCCTTAACTTTGCCAAGTAACTGCCGCTGCTGATCTTTTAATTCAGCAATGGTTTTCTCTTTTTCCTGGGCAGAACTTGTCAGCTGCTGCAAAGAAGTTGAAAGCTGCACCCCCTGGCCCTGCCAAGACTGCTCCTTGGATTTTAAACTCTCTAACTGGCCTGATAAAGCCGCCTTCTCGTTTTCAATCTGCGTTATCCTTGATTCATTATCCTTCATCTTCTTTAAAGATTCATTCTGTTTATCAAGAAAACTCTGCAAATTCTGTTTCAGGCCTAAAATAACCTTTTCTTTATCCTGCAAAGAAAAATTAGAATCCCTGTTCTTTGCCTGTAAAACTTCTGCCTTGGAAGTTAAATCTTTAAGCTGCGCCTCTAACACGCCCTTTTCTTTTTGTAAAAGGCGGGCGCTAGATTCAAGATCCTTAACTTTGCCAAGTAACTGCCGCTGCTGATCTTTTAATTCAGCAATGGTTTTCTCTTTTTCCTGGGCAGAGCTTGTCAGCTGCTGCAAAGAAGTTGAAAGCTGCACCCCCTGGCCCTGCCAAGACTGCTCCTTGGATTTTAAACTCTCTAACTGGTCTGATAAAGCCGCCTTCTCGTTTTCAATCTGCGTTATCCTTGATTCATTATCCTTCATCTTCTTTAAAGACTCATTCTGTTTATCAAGAAAACTCTGCAAATTCTGTTTCAGGCCTAAAATAACCTTTTCTTTATCCTGCAAAGAAAAATTAGAATCCCTGTTCTTTGCCTGTAAAACTTCTGCCTTGGAAGTTAAATCTTTAAGCTGCGCCTCTAACACGCCCTTTTCTTTTTGTAAAAGGCGGGCGCTAGATTCAAGATCCTTAACTTTGCCAAGTAACTGCCGCTGCTGATCTTTTAATTCAGCAATGGTTTTCTCTTTTTCCTGGGCAGAGCTTGTCAGCTGCTGCAAAGAAGTTGAAAGCTGCACCCCCTGGCCCTGCCAAGACTGCTCCTTGGATTTTAAACTCTCTAACTGGTCTGATAAAGCCGCTTTCTCGTTTTCAATCTGCGTTATCCTTGATTCATAATACTCTATTTTACCGGAATTTTCTTCCTGCTGTTTAATTGAAATTTGTTTAAGCTCCGCGAGGCTTTTATCTTTCTCCTGAATCAATGAAGATAGATCTTTATTATTACTCTGCCATGTTTCTTCTTTTGACTTCAAACCCTCCAATTGAGCTGCCAATGAACTTTTTTCGCCCTCCAATTGAGTTATTTTACCTTCGTAATACACTATTTTATCGGCGTATTCACTTCCTTTATTATTCAGGTTTTGCAAATTTTGTTTTAATTCAGCGATAGCCTTTTCTTTTTCATTTATTGAATCGGCAAAGCTTTTATTGCTGATTTGCCTGGCATCTTGTTTTGCCTTAATATCACGCAATTGATTTTCTAAAGATGTTTTATCAGTTTTTAACGCGCTAAGTTTAGCTTCAAGCTCTTTAACCCGGCTAAGCGATTGCTGCTGCTGTTTTTTTAACTCGGTTATCACATTTTCTTTTTCCTTAACCGAATCAGTAAGTTGCCTTATAGAAGAGGAAAGCTCCTTGCCCTGATTCTGCCAATTTTGTTCCTTAGATTTAATATTATCCGCAAGGCTGGACAAAGAGGCCTTTTCAGCCTCCAGCTTTTTTACCTGATTATCATATTCTTTGATCTTTATCGAATATTCATCCCTCAATCTATAATAGGATTGCTGCGTTGCGCTAAGCTCTTCCTTTAATGCGCTGAAATCATTCAATACAGTATTTAAGTCATTATCAACAGCTGTTTCTTGCGAAAAAGCAAACTGAACGGCAAAAAAAGTATTAATAATAATTATTATTGCTTTTAACAAAAAATAATATTTTTTTCTATTCATTAACAGTCCCTTGAGATCCTTCGCCCCCGTCGCTTTGCTTCGCAAAGCGAAGCAGCGGGGACTCAGGATGACGAGCCGAAAAATCCGGCTCGTCAATTGTACGACCTGAAACCTTTAGGCATGGAAAGCCCCTCTTTTTCCTTAACCGGAACAGGAATTATCGGCATTTGCTCTTTAGGAATACTTTCTATTATACCATAGGGCTTAGTACCCTTTAAAATAACCGCGTTGTTTGCCTTTTCCTCCACTTTAAATGATTCCTCTTTAAAAGATTCTTCTTTGGGAGCGCCTTCCCCGAAAACATCAAATTTTTTACGCGGCTTAACCCCAAACTGTTCCTTATTGTTATCTTTAGGCGTAATCAACCTATCGCCTTCAAAAATAATAGGCGTCAAAATAATTAATAATTCAACCCGTTCAACTGCTTGCGTCTTAGACCTGAAGAAAAAACCTAATAACGGAATACTGCCCAAAAAAGGGAACTGTTTAGTTGATTCAATCCGCTCTTCCCTGCCTAAGCCTCCGATCATAATAGTAGCACCGTCTTTAGCTATAACCGTCGTTTCTGCCGAAGAGGTGTCAATAATAGGTATTAAATTATTACTGGATGTAGCAACATTACCTATAATACTGCTTATCTCCGGTTTTACCTTCATAGTAACATAACCGTCTTCATTTATCAGCGGAATTATTGAAAACTGAATCCCCACATCCACATAAGTTACCTCTTCAGCTACAGTAGTGGTCGTAGAACCCGCGGTTGTAGTTGTAGTTACATAAGCGCGGCGTTCCCCCACATGGATTTTTGCTTCCTGGTTATTTATAACGGATATAGTAGGATTGGAAAGAATTTTAGTCTTGCCTATAGTCTGCAAATATTTAATCAGCACGTCAAAATCCTGTTGGGCGTCTACAACACCTATGTGCATCTTTTCTCCGGGAGTTACTTTGGTGCCTCCTGATAAGTTAGAAGTGGTCCCGCTAAAAGGATAAGACCCCACACTGCCTGACATGTCGCTTAAAACTTTTTCCCTGGACCTCCAATCAGCGGTCGATGATTGCACGGCGCTAAAAGGATAAGAGCCAATATAATTCATGCCGTAATTTCTGGCGGTATTAAATATGCCTTCCCATTCTACTCCGCTATCTAATTGATTTGATAATTTAATCTTTATAATTTTTGTATCAATCATTACCGCTTTGGTCTTCTTGTCAAGCCCGGCAATCAACTCTTCAATATTTTTCATGCGTTCCGGCAAAGTCTGTACAATAACCTGATTAGTACGTTCATCAGACCTGATAGTCCCTACTTTTTTAACATCCAATTGGTATTTAAGCTGGTCTTCCACATCTTTAGCTTTTGCGTATTTCAAATTAAATATCTTAACGCTGCCCTTTTGTTCCAATCCCTCCAGCGCCTTTTCTGCTTCTTCTATTTTCTCCGGGGTATCCATTAAAAGCACAGTCCCTGATTCGGATTCAACCAATAAACGCCCGATAGAACTTTTAATCGCGTCCAATAAATTAAACGCCTGCTCCGGCACCGCGTTAGAAAGATGGAATAACTTTACTTTACGCGTATCAGAAAATTCTTTGCCGTAAAGAGACCTGTATTCTTTTTCCGTCATAACATTATAGATCTCGCCCTTCTTATCGTAAGAAAGGCTATTAGAACGCAGCATAATATCAAAGATATCCCTGATAGGCACATTCTCAACCATAAGCGTTACCCTGCCTGAAACGCTTTGTGTAGGGACAATATTTAACCCTGATTTCATCGAAAAGAATTTCAACGCTTCAAGAATATCAATGTTGCGCAGGCTCAAAGATATCCTCTGTTCATTGTCAAACGAGCGGGTTGATTCATTTAACTTATTCCCGGTTAAAGAATTTGCCTGAGGATTAACTTCCTCTGCCGTTAAATTAACCGTCATAAGAAATATAAAAATAAGAACCGCTAAACAGTGTTTCATTTTAATTCTATTTCCACCCCCTCAAAACTCAATATAACCTTATCCTTGAAAATCGCCTCGACCTTAACATTGTTAGAATCAATTACCTGGCCCTTCTTCAAGAAATAAGTCTTCAGAGCCTTAGTATCTTCAAGCATAACATCAGGGTCATTGGACCAAGAAATCCCTACCAGCCGTAAGCTCTGAGTAACTTCAGCCACCCGCGAAGGAGAAGGCTTAGAAAGTTCTTTCCCGGCACCCTGCTGCTGCGGTTTTTCCCCCATTATAAATATATCCCGTGCTCTTATTTTATCTAAATAATAAGTTAACGCTCTTAAAACCGTAGCTTCTTGAATATCAGAAACAGGGCTTTTAAATTGTTTAATTTTAAGATTAAAATCAGGCGCCTTCCTGAAATTATTTGCGGATATAAAAAGGTTAACCATAAAATAAACCGATAAAATAACCACGCATAAACTTAAAAGCCTGTTGACGGCCTTAATATCTATGCCGCGGGAAGACCCGCCTTGAAGCCATTTTACAGTTTCCTGCCTAAAAAAAGAGATCCTGCTTGCCCACGCTTGCGGAGATAATAAGCTTAAACCGCGGTGCATGGCCGCATCTGTTCTTAAGGAACTCTGCCCGGAAGAACCTCCTTCAATTAAATTTAATAACTGCCGCTCAGGTGTAGGAGTTTTTTCTTGCGCCATATAAACAAATCCTATCTTTTGCTGATTACTCAATAAAACTGGTTGTTATCGCCGGTCGAATTATAAACCGGAATTTCTTCCTGGATATCTTCTACTTTATTGTTTTTTGGCTCTTCCCCGGTATTTCCTTCAACCATATCCAATTTCACTTCCACTTTCCTGCGCAATTCATCGGCTTTGTTCTTATCAACATCTGTTTCTAAACCGGAAGGCCCATCTAACCCCTTTGAAATATCCAACAGCCTTTCCTGCAGGGAAGTATTCATAGTTGAAGCTTCTGAAAGCTGTTTTATAGTCTTTCTCTGATTCTCTTTAGTCAAAGCCAGCTCTTTTTGAAAAACGCTGATTTGAGATTGCATTTCGCTTAATTTTACGTTCAGATCAAAAATATTTTTTTCCTTGCCCCGTAAAGATAAAATTAAATCTTCTTTTTCTTTACCGGACCTCTCCAAATCGCCCTTTAAAATATAGATCTCATTTTGTTTGTCCGTTATTTCCGCGTCCTTTTTAGCTAAAAAATTGGATAATTGAGAAACAGTAGCCCTTATGCTGTCATAAGAAGAAGCCATCTCTTTTATGCGCGCGTTTAACTGGACGGACTGATTATCATTGCCCATCTTGTTAACCTTAAATTCATTCAACTCCGATTCTAAAGCGCTTTTAGATTTCCTTAATTGTTCCAGTTCCCCGGCAATGTTAAGATTTTCGTTTTCCTTATCGCGTAAAGAACTCATTAATTCACTAACCCTTTTATTAAACGTATCATTAAGGGCGGACTGTTTTTCCAATCCATCTTTGATCCTTTGCAGTTCGTTTTCCAAAGAAGATTTTTCCTGTTGATATTGCGCGGTCTGTTTTTGAAGATAAACATTATCTCCGCTTAATGACAATAATTTATCATTCAACGCGCTGATCTGATTTTCTAAACTAACCTTCTCTTCGCTAAGGCTTGTTTCCAACCCCAACTTTAATTCATTTTGAGCCTTTACCGTTTTTTCCAATTCCCGCTTTAAACTTACGCTTTCGTCCCTAAACTTCAAGATCTCTTTATCCTTGGAGCCAAGCGCCTCCTCCAATTGCCTGGTTTTTTCTTTCAACGCGTTATTTTGCCCTTCAATATTTTTTAAATAATCTTTCAACCTGGCCAAACTATTCTGAGTATCTCTTACTTTAATTTTACCTGCGGCAGGCTTGCCGGAGATAAATGTTTTTTTATTGGGCGGCACTTCTATATTATTACCAAAAGGGTAATCAGACTGCGAGACATTCGCCGATTTTTCTTTGCCCCCGCGCGCTACGGCTTCGCGTAAAACCTGAATTTCATTCTTTAACGGCTCAATAGATTTAATAATCGAGGTAAGCTGCTGGCTTTGCTCTTTTTTTTCGTTTTTCGCCCGCTTAATTTGATACAACAAATTGTTCTTTTCATCTGCGGCTATTTGATATAAATACAAACCGAGGAATAAAAAAAATATGATAGAAGTTATAATTAAGATTTTTAAGGTCATATTCCCCATTATTTTACTGCGCCGCAATGCCCTTTAACGGGGCAACGGCTCTTTCCTGTGCCAACCCGATTGTATTTCGCTCTGTATAATACCGTTAACTAATTGTTCATCCACCACAAATTTATTTTTTAATACCAGTTCCTTTAACGCCCTGTGGCAAAGCATCGTTATCCTCCTGGGGTAGCCCTTGCTATACTGGTGGATTAGCCTTACCGCTTCATCTAAAAATAAATGCATGTTCGCTTTATAACCTGCCTGCGAAATACGGAATTCAATCATCTCCTTTGCTTCTTTAAAATCCAGCGGATTCAAAGTATATTTAAAACTAATACGGTCAAAGAAATTAGGTATTTTCATTATCTTTGAATACAATTCCAACTGCCCCAATAAAATAAGCTGTAAAAGCTTGAATTCGTTCGTTTCATAATTAAGCAAGACACGCAGGATTTCCAAGGAATTTTCGCTTAATTTTTGCGCTTCATCAATAATTAAAGTAACGGTTTTATTTTCCCCCACTCCTTTTTGAAAAAGAAACCTTTCTAGAAGCTCACGCAAATCTAAAACCGTAGGGACAGAAACGCTGTCCATATGGTTAATTTCAAAATTTCTGGCTAAGGAAGTAAGGAATAAATATTCATTTTCAAAAGTAGGGTCCAATATTATATGTAATACAAAATCTTCCCTTTCCTTTAATTCCTGGATAAGTTTCCGGGAAAGAGTAGTTTTGCCGGTCCCCACATCGCCCAATACAACAGATAAACCCCTTTTAAGCCTGAGTTCTATCAATATATTCGTAAGGGCTGACTCGTGTTCCCTTGATAAATAAAAGAAATCCGGGTCCGGGCTGGTAGAAAATGGCTCCTTATTAAATCCTAATACCTTATAGTAGCTCATCTTTTGCCTCTAAAGAAAAGAAGGCCTATTCTCTTTTTCTAAGATTAGGCCTTCTTTTGTAAACCTCCCGATCACACAGGATTTTCCCATGAATTTATATATCTTTATATATATCAAGAAGTTTAAACTCTATTATCATATCCCCACTAATTGTTTGCGTATTAATCTAAGCGAATACCCTTCCTGCATCATTTCCTTTATTTTTACCAATCTCTTGCCCACTAAAATCTTGTCATAGAACCTGACATTGCCCTTCTTTGCCAACACCGGCAACAACCCGAAATCCGTATAATGATTCACAGTTTGATAAGAAACGTGGTATTTATTTATGATATCTTTCGCGGAAATCATCTTATCGCACTTCATCTCTTTCATCTTTTTTAATGAATATTTATTTTATGCAGAAAAATTTATATGTATTTTACTATACTTACCATAAGTCCCATATATACCATATAATCAGGTTTTGTCAAGGGAAATAGCCGACGGCCACCGTCGGCTATTTCTTATAATAAAATCACGTAATTAATTTTTTTCAACATCCCTGCCAATGCGCCGCTTTTTGCCAAGCACTATCAAAGTAGCGATTATGCCAAAGATTATCGCGGCTTGAAAAAGCACTAACACTCCTTCAAAAGCTTTATCATTGCTGACCATTATAGCGCTTATCCCTAACGAAATTGTAATAAAATAAATAAAAACAACCGCCCCTATGTGCGTTAACCCCACATCCACCAAATAATGATGAAAATGGTCCCTGCCTCCGTACTCAAGCCATTCAACAAAATTTTTAACCTTGCCTTCTTTGATCCTCATGACAGTGGTAAAGATCATATCAAAAATAGGCACCCCCAAAATTAAAATCGGGATAGATATCTTCACAATATTATCTTCCGCCCACGCCCCGATAAGCGCCATGCAGGCAATAGAAAAGCCTAGAAACGTGCTTCCTGAATCGCCTAAAAACATCTTTTTTTTCTTGCGAAAATTCTGCGGCAAAAAACCTAAACAAGCCGCAGTCAGAATAACTGCTAATATCCCCAGATAAGACTGGTTAGTCATATAAAGTATTACTTCAAAACAAAATAAATTTATCACTGCCGAGCCGGCAGCCAGGCCGTCCATGCCGTCTAAATAATTATAGGCGTTAGTAACTCCTATTATCCAAAAAAATGTTAAAATCATCTCGCCTATAATTCCAATTGTTGAGTGCGGCAGGAAATTAATACGAATGCCTGAAGCTATGACAATCCCCGCGGCTATCAGCTGGCAAACTAAACGAAACCGCGCGCCCAATCCGCGCAGGTCATCCAACAACCCCACCCCGAGCATTATTGTCCCTCCGATTAACACAGGGATAAAAAAACCATAATCGTTCATGTTAGAAAATACTACCGTCACCACGCCAAGATAAATCGCCACCCCGCCCAAAAGAGGCGTTGCCTTATGATGAATCTTTCGCCCCCCGGGTAAATCCATTATCCGCAGCGCTATCGCTAACCTGCGCAATAAAGGGGTAGTAAGATAACTAACAGTAAAGGCAATTATCCAGAATATCAAAAAGTTCATATTTTAAACAATCTCCTTTAACACGCGCAAGGCCTTAAATCCTTCGGCATATTTTACCCTCCCCTGGAAACCGCGGAAATTAGCGCAGGATTGCGCGCTCTCCAAAATTGTAAGATTTTCAACCTTGGTCTTATCCACCTGAGAACCATGGCGTTTCAATAACTCCAATTTTTTATTCAATACATCCTCTATATTTACAAAAATATCCGGTTCGAAATGCTGGGTAGTAGGAACCTCAAAAAATAAAACTTCTTTTATATAACGTGTAGCTGAAATCCCGGCTTTGCTGGCAGAACGATGGTCTTGGTGGATATCTTCGTGATAATTCAAAAAAGCTATATCCGGCCGCACATCGGCTATCACTTCTTCTATCTTAACGATCAATTCCCTGCTGTTGACTAATTCCGTATCCCGAAAATTACCCCAAAAAAGCTGCCGCGCCCCCATAAATTCGACCGCTTCTTTTTGCTCCTGCCTCCTTATATCAGGATTACCGCCAAAACTTCCATCGGTAAAAACAAGTATATTTATATTATGCCCCGCTTTCGCGTATTTAAGCAGAGTGCCTCCGCAACCAATTTCGATATCATCGGGATGCGCGCCTATAGCCAATATATTCAACTTTTTCATATTTCATCCTTTCTGGCCCCCGCCTCTGGCGGGGCTACACTTGATTACGCTGTATAATCCAGCACTCCCACAGATTCATTGACAATATTTTCATCCACTATTTTGGCCTCATAATTAAAGCCCACGCTTAAACACATATCGCAGATCTGATTGATCCTGCGGGGGATCCCTCCTGAATTCTGAAAAATAAGCCTGATAGCCTCCGGAGAAAAAATCTGCCGATTGGCGCCGGCGACCTTTAAGCGGCACTCAATATAGGTTGTTGTTTCCACTTCGCTCAAAGGTTTAAGATTAGACCCGATACTCAGGCGTTGGGAAAACTGCTTATTCTTTTTAATCCGCTCCACAAGCTCCTGCTGTCCGACTAAAATCAAAGTAAGCAAAAACTTATCTTCCAGCTGAAAATTCAACAACAATCTTAATTCTTCAAAGATATCGGCATCGGTTATAACATGCGCTTCATCTATTATAATTAACGTATGTTTGCCGTCTTTAGCGTTATTGCGCAATATTGTTTCAATTATTTGTAAAAAATAATCCGCCGACATCTCCGTCAATTTTTCCGGCAATGACTCAGCGCCTAACTGCCGCGCGATCGCCCTTAGGAATTCAACTAGTTTTAAAAAAGGGTTATTTATTATTGCCGCCTGGTATATATTTTTATTGAGATGCGTCAAAAGCGCCCTTAACAAAACAGTCTTGCCGCAGCCGAATACGCCTGTCAACATTGTCGCCCCTTTTCTTTTCTCGACCACATAGATCAACCGGGAGAGCGCTTCTTCATGCTCCTGGGAATAAAACATAAACCGCGGGTCAGGCGTATTCTCAAATGGGCTTTCAGTTAATCCCCAATGTTTTTCAAACATTTTTCACTCCCCCTATCAAGATATCCCTGCTTCTTTTGCCTTCATTAAACAACAAATCTATAATTGACATAAACGGCATAAACGGCTTATCTTGCTCCATGTATTGCTGATGGTACTCTGGATGCTCAAAATGTTGATATACCAGTTTAATATTCGCCCGCGAAAATTTTTCTTCTTCCAGGTAATTTTTCCCCCCCATGCCTGTAAGATAGGTATCAGCTTTTAATTTAACGCATAATTCAATGATCCTGTCTGTAGCGAACGAAGTTGTGCCAATCCCTGATTCATAATATAGGGGAGTTTCAATAGCTAATTCCTGCAAAAGGTATTTTATTGTATGGATATTTAAACTTATTAATTTATCCCAATTATCATTATAAAGGCTTTCAAAAAAACCGCAATAGTCTTTAAAAAAAGGGGCATTATTATAATTACTGGTTAAACTTCTCCAATGCTTATTGCGCCAATCCAAATCATTATCTATTTTTACATCACAAATTTTCTGCCTCCCCAGCCCTTTTGACACAACCGGGACCGTCAGCCACATCTGGCCAAGCGGTGTGCGTATCTTGTTCCGGTTCTGAAATTCCCGCTCTTTATATTGGACCTGGTCCAAAAACACAAAGCAATCGCTTTTTGCTATTTTATCAAAATAACCTAGCCAGGGAATATATTGCGGCTGATGCACTGAAAGAATCATATTAATCTACACTCATAAATATCGGATTAGTAATAAGCTGCAAGCCATCAGAAACTGCTTCTATTCGGTAATAACTCTTTCCGTTCCGGTAGATATCTTTATCGATATAAGAAAAATTAAAAGGTGTATTTATTTCAAAAACATCTACAATATTACCATTTTTTATTAATTTTATCTTACAGGGTTTACTTTGTCCATTTAAAAAATGCCCCTTTATATGAATAGCGGCAGATTGTTGGGGGGCACAGAGTGTCTCTCCCATTACTTTTTCTGGTCCGTTGCCATTATCGGTTGCATTAAATGAATCAAGAACGAACTGAGAAGAATTACTACCTCTTAACACATACATCTTCCCCAACTTTAACGCTGTTAACGCCGCATCTTTACTTAATTCTGGCATCAACAATACCGTCCTTAAATCTTTCAGACTTTTATCCAAATCACCAGTTTGATCAAAACTCAACCCCCCAATCGCCCAAACAGGAGAATTTCGCTGCCCCCTACAATATTGCTTCAGCAATTCATCCCACAGTCCTCCTGGAAGGCCGATTTTTTTGTAACCTTCATAAAATACGGCAAATCCCGTGTAATCAAAAGATTTTAAAAGATCCGCGGTATGCTCCCTGGTTTCAATACCGACTCTGCCGATCTTCTGGATATTTTCAGCTTCCGGATGCGCCCAGAAAGCCAGGCCGCCTTTTTGATTAGCATAATTTATTAAATCCTGATAAGGCATTACGCCTTGCTGCCCATGATATTGGTCATATTTAAAACTGCGGAAAGGAAAATTATTAAGTAAAAATATTACGGCTATAAACATAAGGCATGCTCCCGATATTGCCCATTTTTTTGAATACCGCCCTAACTGGCGGCCCCGCGCGTCCTGATAATCGAATTGCCGCTTATGAAGACACAAAACGCCTAAAATAAAAATCAATAACGGCCAAAATAGAAAGATATCTTTATAACTATAAGTCCGCATTAGAGCTAATTCATTAGAAACTGAAGGCAACTTATTATAATCGCTGACTTTCTCTAAGCCAAAAACCAAGATATGCTTATGCCAATCAATTATCTTAAAATCTCTGCCAAAAGGATTGCCCTGCCAATAATAAAAAGGCGCGGATTCTACCCCCGGAATTATAACCAAATCCCTGTTTTTATTCCGTAAGCCTTCTATTTCTTTAAAATACCTGCTTATCCCGTATGTAGAAAGAGAATTAGACTCTTCTGTTTTTTTAATGATCCTTTCCAGGGGCCATAATCCGTATTCCCAACGCATAAAATCACGGTCGGCTAACATTACTATCTTAATATTATTCTTCCGGCAAATCCCTATAATTTCGGGAATACTCAACTTCCCTTCGCTGGCGGTAGAACTTATTTGTATCGCCGCCGGCGCCTGAACATACTCTTCCTGCGCGTTGGCTGTAATAAACCCCGTTAAAAGAATAGCTAACAATAAAATCGCCTTCAGAAATAACTTTCTGCGATTTTCAGTGGTTAGTAGACATCTATATACTTTCCTATACCATAAAAAAAACCCTATCGAAACTAATGTTTTTTGCGCGAATGACGATTCCTGCCTGCCGGCAGGCAGGTTAGCCAAAAGCAGCTTGAGTATTTTGGAAATTTCATACGAAAGACCTTTGGCGTTTCCGCCACAAGACTTAGCGGACCCGCCACGATTTGTGGCGGGAAAAAATCGTCCCTGAGCGAAAAAAACATTAATTTCGTCAAATAATGCCATTTTCATAATTACTTAACTTCTTGTATAAATCAGAGATCTCATTAACCATCTTCTCCGCGCTGAATTTTTCATCAACCCAGGCCTTTGCTTTTTCCCCCATGGCAACGCGTTTTTCCTTATTCTCCAGCAGAAAAAGTATGCCCTTAGCCAAACTGTCGGCATCTTTTGGCAAAACTAAAATTCCTGTTTCATTATCTTTAATTATTTCCGGTATCCCGCCCACTTTAGTAGCTACCACAGGAACTCCACAGGCGCCCGCTTCAATCAATATCCTTCCCACAGCTTCATTTAATGACGGCTGAACCAACAGGTCTAAAACCGATAAAATCTCACGGATATCTTCCCGCCAGCCAAGGAAAAGAAATTTATCAAAGATCCCCAGTTCACGCGCGTCCGCTTCCATCTTTTCCCTTAATGCCCCTTCCCCCGCGATCAGGAACCTTACATTGACAAATCTATCAATCACTATTTTAGCCGCGCGGACTATATGATCCGCGCCTTTAACAGGCTCTAGCCTGCTGATCATACCCACCAGATTCAAATGCGGCTCAATTCCAAAAGACTGCTTAATGTTTACCGCGTCAACATTTACTTTCCTATAACTATCCAATTCCAGCCCGCTATTAACAACTGCTACCTTTTCAGGCTTACAAACCTTAAACTTAATCAAATCCTCTTTTTCCAATTCAGTTAAAGCGATGATCTTATCAGTGAATTTATTACAAAACCTCTCAACCACAGTAACCATCGCGCTGCCCAAAACGCCAAAATAACCGTAAAAATTGTGGCCATGAGACATATGTATTATCCGAGGGGTTCCCGCGAGTTTAGCCGCGATCCTTCCTAAAGCGCCTGCCTTAGCTGTATGCGTATGCACGATATCAAATTTCTCTTTGCGAAACAATTGATACAATTTCGATAACGCGCGTAAATCATAAAAAGGATTAATATCCCTTCTTAATTCCTGAATAACCGTAAATTTGTTCCCGAAATGCGGCAAAAACTCTTTTGTCTTCTTGCTCGGATACAACGTTTGCCCGGAAATCAATGTTATCTCGTATACAAGCGGTTCCAGCTTATTGCAGATAATCCGCACAATATCAGGCGAACCTCCCCAATCCATCCTGGTAATCACTTGCGCAATCTTTATCTTTTTCATTTTAAATATTTCTCATCACGAATATATCAAAAACGAATCCCGTTATTCATAAATAAGTTGGAATAGACAAAATAATGAAATTAATGGTTCTTGAGCGAATGACAATTTTAGTCAAAACAGTCCGAGTAATTTCGGGGATCCCACAATCAATAAATTGATTGTGGGACGGCGAGGATGTTCGAGCTCGTCCTGGGGCGACAGCCCCGACGAGCGAGTTCCGCAGCCGCCGAAATTGCGAGAGACTTTTTGACGCAAAAAAATTGTCCTTGAGCGAAAAACCATTAGTTTCGTTAGATTGCCTATTCCAACCGGTTCCAATTATATTTAATACCTGTACAACTCCGTGCAACGCACGCATACCGGAAAGATTTTATTCTCTTTCAGCACCTGCCGGTATTTTATCGCTTTTTCGCTGTTCCAAATCTCCTTAAATTTATTATTCTTTATATTCCCATACGAATAGCTGAAATTCAGGCACGGCCTTACTTCTCCGTCAGGGAAAATATACGCGGCTATCCAGGGGCTCACGCAGCGGCCGGAATACCCTACAGGCAAATAATCCGGTTTTTTATAATAATCCATCAGGCTTGAGCAGGAAAAGTTAGGATAAAAATCAACGCTGAATCCGTGTTTTTTAGAAAGTATTTTCTCTTTCTTTTCATGAATTATCCGCGGGTCCATCTGCGGCTCAAATACAAACCCCTGCCAATCCAAAGACTGGCATCCTAATTTTTCATCATACGCTTTTTGTTTCTCAATAATTTCTCCGGACAAAAAAATCAAATTATGAAAAGTCAATGAATTAGCCTTGATCTCGCCCGCGACGCCAAGCAATTGTTCTAAATAACCGTAGTTCTGTTTATTGATCGTGCACTGCAGGTTTATCAACGGTTTTTTAGTTTTTTTGACAGCCTTAAAATGGTTTACAAGTTTTAACCCGCGCATTATCCTCTCAAACAAACCCGGCATCCCCCGGATTTGATCATGTAATTGGCTGCCGGCGTCCAACGAAACGTTTAACTCATCCAAACCGTTAGCAACAATCGCCTCCGCGTTCTGTTCAAGAAGAGAGCCATTGGTAATCATCAGGCAATGCATGCCTTTCTGCTTTATATGCTTTATAATTTCTACGCAATGCGGATAAAGCAAAGGCTCCCCGCCAAAAAGCGTTATATTGGGCTTAAATTTAGAAACCTCATCAATTGCCGCGATCAATTCTTCACGGGATAATTCCTCCCCGATATATTGGCTGCTTTGCTTTTTAGTAACCCCTCCTTCTCCCCACTGCCCGCACATCTGGCACTGCAAATTACAGCGATGCGTGAGAAAAAAGGTAATCGCTTCCGGAGAACCGCTCCTTCCACCCGCGGAATTGTACGCTTGATACGCTTTAAACCGTTTTACCGCCACCTTCAAAGCGTATCCCGGCTGTGTTATAGCCTTATTAAAGAATCTTCCGGCATTACGTAATGGCAACATTTTATTTTAACGTTTCCCTGATTATATTAATCATTTTTTGCAAATCTTCCTGCCGGACTAAAGGATGAACCGGTAAAGTCAAAAGATGCTCCGCAAAATAACAGGCATTAGGAAATTCCTCTTTTTTGTAACCTAAATCAAACATATGATGCAATGGTTTTAAATACATCCGGGAAGTTTCTATCCCCGCGGCCTTAAATGCCATCTCCACTTTTTCTTTCTTTATTAAATCTCTAAATATCAGCGGGAATCGGTTAAAAGCCGGCTGGGAATCAGATTGGATTAACGCGGCTTTTATCCCTTCAATTCCCTTTAAGCCGGAAGTTAGAAACATCCCATTCCGGTATCTTTTTTCAAATAACACTTCTCTTTTATTTAAAAGCGATACCCCCAGGCTTGCCTGAAACCTGCTGAATTCTTTGACCTTGATATCTTTTGGAGGCGCGATATCTTTGAATAAAGAAATAACCGGGTAAATCAAGCCGTAAATAAAAGGCTTGGTAGCGAATAAAATAGCCAATATCTTTAAAGGCAGCATGAGCCCAAAAAATAAATCTTGTTTCTCCATGCTATCTGCCAGTGCCTTGCCCAGGCAAGCCGATAATTCTTCTAAAACAGTTATTATACATCCGCCTTTATAAGTAGGAAGATTTTTCCCGCGGTTAAAACTGAAAAAACCAATATCACCAAATACCCCCACCTGATTGCCCGCTATTTTTGCCCCCATGCTTTGCGCGCAATCCTCTATCAAAAAAATACCGGAAGGGATTCTTTCTTTCAATCGCGAAATATCTTTTATGCCGATACCGAACATGTGCACGCAAACCACAGCCATTGTATCTGAAGAGATCACTTTAAATAAAGATTCCGTCTCTAAATTAAAATCATCCGGGGAAATATCGCATAACACCGGTTTCAAGCCGGCTTTAATTATAGCGACTACCAGGCTTCCTGCGGTATACGCGGGGATAATAACTTCTTTTTTTGCCGATTTCTCCCTAAGCGCCCTGAGAATAACATAAAAAGAAGCTATGCCGGAATCGGTAAAATAAACATATTTTGCCGGCACAAATCCGGAGATAACGCTTTTAAAATCAGAAAATACGGTTTTGCTATTCATCCGCCATAACGCGGCTGAGATATCGCCAAAACCGACAGGAGCTCCGACAATAGGTATTTTACTGATCATTCTTTTCAGCTTCAATAATGATAATAGGCGCAAATCTCTTGAATATAAAAGCGCCCACATATGTTTTGCGCGCGGCCTTTAGATTCAGTGATTTCATAACCGAATCGATCTGCTTAGGGTGATAATATTTCAAAGGATTGTCCTTTATGGTGGCGTCGTAAAATTTAGCAAGCCTGTACTTAGCGACAAAAAAAGGGTTCAGGCAACTGCGGAACTCAAAGATTATCCTGCCTTGTTTCCGGCAAACGCGTTCCATTTGCGATAATACGCGTTTTACCGTTTCAATAGAATCCATCATTAAAAGAAAATTAATACAAACCACCGCATCAAAATAGCCGTTTTCAAATGACAAGCTGGTGGCGTCCTGAAGCGATAACCGTAAATTACTTATCCCCTTTTGCCTGGCCCTGTTTTCCACATAATTTAATTTTTCCTGTTCATTATCAATGCTAAAGACCTCAGAATCGCTGTTTTGCCGGGCTAGCCTGATAGAAAAAAGCCCGGAACCGCAGCCAATTTCCAATATCTTTCCCTGCCTGCCTTTACATAACGCGAGAGCTTCTTTTCTGATCTTATTTTGGAAATATCCGCTGGCATACTCCCCCCTGTCTTCAACAGGAGAGGTCAACGTATAAAACCAATTATAAATTTTTTTTAGCATAAGTTAACAGTTCTAACGCCGCGTTAGTTACTTCTTCCGGGCTGATTGCCTTCAAGCATTTCATGGAATCACAATATGCTTTATTACAGGGAGAGCAATCTGCTTTCTTATATAATACAACCGCTTTATCTGAAATACGCCGGGGGTCAAACTGGGCCATATAGCCCGGGCCAAATATCGCGACCAGCGGCGCCTTTAGTGCCGCGGCAATATGCATTGGCCCGGTATCATTAACAATAAATAAGTTTGATCTGGCTATCAAAGCGCCTAATTCATTGATAGACAGTTTACCCGCCAAATTTATTATTTTTATATATAGAGGGGCAATAGCCCTGGACGCCGCGCAAACTTGCGGGCCTAAATCATCTTTACCGCCCGCCAATACAAACTTACAATCTATTTTTTTGCCGATCTTTTCAGCGGACTGTAATAAATTCTCAAGCGGCCATCTATGCGAGGGTTTCCCTCCAACGTGCATGCAAATCAAAATATCTTCTTTAGTTACCCCCTCTTTTTCTAAAATCCGGTTTATTTTTTTAAAGCTATCCTCTTCAATATTAAAATCTAACGCCTTGTCTTTAACTTCTATTCCCAGCGCCCGCATCATTTCAATATTATAGGTTGTTTCATGTTGTTCCGGACGGTCCTCTTCGGCAATTTTAAAATCAAAAAATCCGCCCCTGCCTGCGGTATCTCTGCCGGCTTTTACCTTCGCGTTAATAGCCGCCAACAAAAACCTCATCTTTAAAGCGCTCTTTCCCGACACCAGAGTGCGCATATTAATCGCAAGGTCTATCTTTCTTTTCCTTAACATAAACAGCGCCTTTAAATTGCGCAATATTTTTATTAAGCCGAAATTAAAATTAAAAACAAAAATCTCGTCTATATACGGCAAACCTTTGGCGAATTCAGACGCCTGCCGCGCCGCCAAAAGATGGATCCGTGAATCCGGATAAAATTCCCTTAAGGCTTTTAACGCCGGAGTAGAAAGCAGAATATCTCCTATGCCTCCGAGATTGATAATTAAAATGTTTTTAATGCTCTTTTTGCTTAAATTTATTTTTCCTGAGGCGCTCATACTCTATTATATTTTTTGCTGATTTCACGCATCTGAATATCCACCGCTTCTTCTATTTGGCGCGGAGTAATTAACGCCATGCACTTGTGCGTTTTACAAACCCCGCGGCTGCAAGGGCTGCAAGGCAATTCCTGCCTTATCACGATATTATTTTTGCCGTAAGGCTGCCAAAGCAAAGGATCCGTAGGCCCCATAGTAGAAACAGTGGGAATTTTCAAAACACTGGCCACATGCAACAGCCCGGAATTGTTGCACAACAACATATCGCATTGGCTTAATATCGATATAACCTGCCTTAGCGGTAAATCATATAACGCAAAGACATTCCCGGAGCCAATTTGCTTTTTTATCTTTTCTATCAAATCTTCTTCTTTTCTATCCCCAATAATAATAATATTCGCGCGAAATTTTTCGATAATTTTTCTGCCGGCCTCCGCGAAACCATCCGCCTGCCAACGCTGGCTCAGGTAGAACCCACCGGGATGCATCGCCACTTTAGGAGCAAATTTATCTATCCGGCTCGCAACCAAATATTTTCTTGCCCACAAGGCCTCTTCTTCACTTAAATAGATCACCGGCTCCATCCCCTCTGAACCAACCCCCAGGTTACTTATAAGTTCAGTAAGATGGCCTTGCATAGAACAAGGCCGGCGCGTATCCGCGCCTTTTATATTAAAAAAAACCTGCCGGCCGGCATTCTCAAACCCCAGCCTGTATTTTGCCCCGGAAATATACGCTAAAAAAGCCGTTTTAAATTCGTAGGTGTAAAAAAGGTCTACCGCTAAATCCGGTTTCCTGCGCCTAACCTCTTTCAAAAACCATAACAATCCCTTATAAACCAAAACCTCATCAATATCAGGATTATTTTGTAAAACCTCTTTATTGCTGCCCGAAGCTAATACTATAATAAACACATCCGGGTATGCCCTTTTTAAAGCTTTAAATACTCCGGTGGATAACACCATATCGCCAATCCGGTCATGGCGTAAAAGCAATATTCTTTTTATCCGCCCCTTATCCGGGGCTTTGAGCTTCCGGAAAAATAATAAAGGCGACAACAAGGCGGATCTTAAAGTTAAATAACACTCTTTAGCGCTTAGTTTCATTTCTTTGTTTGTCCCAAAGTTTGGCGTAATTCATAAAAACAACAAACGCGGTAACTACGCTGATAAAAAATCCTCTTACCCCCTCTAAAAAACCTCCGTAAAGGATATACTTGCGAAAAAATATATACACCGGCTTTATAATAAAATAAACCGGGTAATTAAAATAATTCAGCCTGACGCCTTTCTTCCAAAGGTCTTCAGCGTCATAAGAAGTATACAAATCCATCCTTTTAAAATGCTCGGAAAGAGTTTCATAATTTTTATGCAAAACCTCATTTTTCAAATCGCCGACCTTACCTTGCACAATAACATCTTCATGTACAGATTTGCCGTCATAACGGACTTTATCCCTTCTGAATAAAATAAGGACCTTAGCCCGCCATCCGCAATGCCTGATCCATTTCCCCAAATAACTGGTTGTTTTATAAATCCTGAAACCGTCAAAGCCGGCACATTGTTTTAACACTGCCTGTATTTCAAGCCGTAATCCGGATGGAACTGTTTGGTCCGCGTCTAATGAAAAAACCCAAGGGCAACTTGCATGCTTGAGGCCAAACTCTCTCTGTTCACTAAAATTAACCATTTTCTTCTGAAATATCTTATCGGTATATTGCCTGCAAATCTCTACAGTCGCATCACTGCTGCAATCATCAATAACCACTATCTCATCGGCCCATTTCACGCTCTCAAGGCAATTTCTTATATCTTTCTCTTCATTTTTGGTGAGAATAACCACTGATACGGTTTCCATACTCCCCCCCTTACAATCATTGCGCGCTGTCCGCTTTATTTATAGCTTCCTTACGGCTAAATGGATGCCGGTTGCTAAATCGGGAAAAATTTTCCCGATTCTTCCATAACCTTGATAATTTTCTATTTTTGTGCCTTTCATCTTTTCAAAATAACGCTTAAAATCAATAGGACAGGCAAGGTATACGGAATCATTGTCGGCTATAAAATCCACCCTGTTTTCCAAAATGGGCTGCCGATAAGTAAACTCCGGATTGCAACATAATTTTTTCTTTATAAGTAAACCGGTATGCCTGCATAAAAGTTTTATCATACCCCAAAAACTATCTACTCCGAACAGGAAATTAGCCTTTTTACATAATATAGAATCGAGTAAAGGAAGTAAAATATTAAACGGCGAAAGTAAATTCGGAGAAAGAATAATAATCCTGCCTCCGTGCTTAGTCACTCTTAGCATTTCTTCAATAAACTGGGGGATATCAGGAATATGTTCTATAACAAGAAAAGTAGCCACACAATCAAATATTTCATTCTTAAAAGGTATCTTCAAGCTATCCGCGCAGAAAAATTTCAGGTTAGCGCGTTCCCTAGCTTGAGCTCTTTTTATCGAAGAAGAAGAAAGGTCTATCCCTATTACATCATATCCGTTTTTCGCCAAAAGAAAAGCCGGCAATCCCGTCCCGCATCCGGCATCCATAAGTTTCGCTTCCGCCGGGATAAACCTCTTTACAAACTCGATATACTCCGCGTACGCGGACGCACTATGCGATTCCAGCCTTTCAGAATATTTATCGGCGCCGCGGTAATAACCGGCAAGCTCATTTTTTGTATCTATGGAGAGTTTATTTTTTTTCATTTAGGAATAAGTTCCAGATAAATTTTTTGAGTTTGCGCGGCATTTTTCTCTATGCCAAAATTCTCTTTGGCCATTTTTCTGCCGGCCTCACCCATTTTATTTGCCAATGTAATATTATTAACCAGCAAAGTAATTTTTTCCGCCAGCGCCGAAACATTACCCGGCTCAAACAGGAAACCGTTAATTCCATCTTTTATCATCTCCGGGTTTCCTCCGGCATTTGTAGCTATGACAGGTTTACCGGAAGCCATCGCTTCCAAAACCACTCTTCCGCAAGCCTCTAAAAAAGAAGTTACGACAAATATATCCATACTCGCGTACACCTCAGGCATGTCCTGCCGAAACCCGGTGAAAATAATACTATTCTTTATGCCTAAGTTATCCGCCATCTTCCTTAGGTCATTTTCCCTGCTTTTATCCTCATCAAAAACCGCGCCTCCCACCACTAAAAATTTTACGTTTTTTTTTGCCTGAGCCATACCATAAAGTATATCCTTTGACGCCTGCAAGAAAGTTTCATGCCCCTTGTTAAAATTAAATCGCGAAGCAATTCCAATCACGATTTCTTCCGGTTTGATCCCTAATTCCCCCCTTAATTTATTCGCATTACATTGAGGATGGAATTTTTCAGTATCAACGCCGTTAAAAACCACCTGAACCTTACCGGGAATATTCCCTCCTTTTCTTTGAAACCGCCTGGCTACTGAATACGAATTGCATATAATCTTATCCGGAAGAAAAGAAAGCAATCTATCAGGATCAATAAACTCTCCGATAAGCAGGTTCCGCTGGTGCCAAATTACCGGCAAACCCGCTAATTTGCCCAATATAGCGGCGTAAATATGAGTACGGATACTGTTAGAATGAAGCAGATTGATATTATTTTCCGAAATAAACCCGCGCAATTTCTTTACAACAGGCAAAACTCCAAAAAGGCGCCTTACCTGAGGAAAATCAACAAAACATACTTTAATACCCATTTGGGCTAACTTTTCCGGTAAAGGCCCTTCTCCGGGACAGGCAAAAACAGGATTAAACACTTCCCTGTCAAGTTTATTAACCAAATTTAAAAGGCTGTTCTCCGCACCGCTGATTAAAGCCGTTTCATGCAAATAAAGAATATTATATTTAGGCATCTTTCGTTATCGGTTTACGCAATTTAAAAGTAATGTTTTCCGTAAAGCTAAGCGCAAAAGGCAAATAATCCAACAACCTGTCTAAAATTAAGCTTAAGCCAAAAAGTACCGGGTAGGCGTCGTATTTAGCGCCGCCGCGCATCAAGCCTCCCCTTTTAATACTTTCTATCTTAAATCCGCTTTTCTTAATAAGTTTTATCCATTCATTGGCTCCCCTTACGGCAACATGCATATTTTCTGCCGGTTGATGCATGCTTTTGTAGCCAAGGCCCATTTCTTTGCTTTTAGGCAGAAAAGAAAATATTTTTTTCAATTTCAAAAAGGCATTATGTTTATTAGGCGTAGTAATTATAACCGCTCCTGCCGGCTTAATGAGCCCGCACAGCCGGCTTAAAAACCCTTCTGAATCGGCAATATGCTCGATAACTTCAGCGCAGATCACGATATCAAAAGAAGACTCCGCGAACGCGTTATTCTCTAAATCCGCCACAATAAAATTAACATCATTGAATCCCATTATCTTCCTGAGCTTTTCAGCAAGAAAGATATCTCCGGCAGAGATATCCAAACCGTAAAATAAAGATTTTCTGTTCAATCCGGGGAGAACACGCAATAAAAATGTATACAATCCATACGAACAACCCATATCCAGGATTTTTAATGGGCCGGTTTTACGCGACACTTCCTGCCTGTAACAGGCAAGAATATTTCGCGCCCTCTTCCAGGTTTCATAACTCTTGCTATAATTGCCTATCGATAAACTGTCCAAAGCGGTTAAAATATTATCGAATTCCCTTTTAAACATATTTTCGGCAAGTTTAATATCCATCGCGTTATTCTAACTAATCAAGCTTTTATATAACGAATCAATTTTATGTATCATTTCTTCCAAAGCGAATTTATCTTCCCATATTTTCCTTGAGAATTCACCCATCTTTTTTGTTTCCGCGGGATTCTCAACAAAATATTTTATTTTTTCAGCTAACGCTCCGGCATCGCCGGGAGGCACCACAAACCCATTTACGCCGTTTTCAACTATTTCGCTGTTGCCGCCGATCTGAGTTACAATTAAAGGTAAACCCGCCGAAGCCGCTTCAGCCAACGCTAAAGGCAACCCCTCTCTCAATATTGAGGAATAAACAAATACGTCCATCGCTAAAAGTAAAGCCTGAATATCTTTTCTCCAGCCTAAAAGGATTACCCTGTCTTCCAACCCCAGTTTTTTTATCTTTGCTCCTAAATATTCTTTATAAGGCCCGTCACCGGCAATGATACATTTACAAGGCACATTATCGGACTTACACTTGGCAACAGCTTCTATAAAAAAAGAATGCCCTTTATGTTCTTCAATCCTGCTGATACTGCCGGAAACAAAATCATTCTTATCCAGCCCTATAGACCTGCGAAATCCTTCTCTGGTTAAAACATCCTGGCCCGCTGTCCTGGCCGCGCTATTATAAATAACGGTGATTTTTCCCGGATTAATCCCTACAAATTCAATCAGGCATTTTTTTACCGCTTCTGAGACCGCGATTATCTTTGCCGTAAAAAAGCTTAGCAACCGTAATTTTATAACATCTTTTTTAGGAATACCGTAATATACATTTTGGCAGTGAACTATCTTTACGGGAACACCCGCTAAAATAGCCGCCACCCTGCCCCAAATCGAAGGGAAAAGGCCATGGCAATGAACAATATTAATATTTTCTCTTTTCAACGCTTTGGACAAACGTAAAAGCGCCGGAATAGTAATGCCGCCCGCGAAATTAAATTCACGCAGCAATACCCCTTTATCCTCAACCTCTTTCGCTAGAATACCTTTATTCTTCAAACACCATACCTGATGCTCATACCCTTTCAAATCAGAAATTATTTTTATTAATGTTTTTTCCAGCCCGCCGATATTTAAAGTATCAAGGATGTGGCATATTTTTATCATTTTTTGCATAACATTGCCCAGCCTATAGCAAACCGGTTATCAATCCAATCCGCGCTTTTACCAAGAACGTAATAAACAAAAGAAAGAGGAAAACATAAAACTGACGCTGCCCTTTCCGCCCATTTTAAACCCAGGAAAGAAAAAATCCCGGTTAATTTTGCCCAGAGAACATCTATCAATTCCTGCCCGGATAAAGAAAAAAAACCCCCGATTTTACCCACGCGAATTATTTCAAAACCCGATATTTTAGCAAGGTATTCCATGCCGTATTTTGTAAATCTCCAGTAATCATGCGGCTCATAATGCATCCCCCAACTCTGCGGCACTGTAATATAGGCGTACCCGCCTGTTTTTAAAACCCTGTATATTTCAAGCATGCATTTCCCCGGTTCTTGTAAATGCTCTAAAACCTCAGTGCAAATAACCGCGTCAAAACAATTTGTTTTAAAAGGCAATTCTTCCGACTTTGCCTGCGCGTCCGGCCTTAAATCCACGTCTCTATCTATACCGATATAACGGGCATATTTAACATACCCTTTATATGGCTTAGAGCCGCAGCCGATATCCAGGATATCCCCCTTTAAGAAAGAAGCACATTTTTTAGCCTCATTTCTCTGCAGCTCTTTAATAATAAAAAGCGGATTAGTAAAAATATCGCCTAATAATTTCATATTCAATTAATTTAACGCGTTTTAAAAAAATTAAGATATTCGCTCCAGATAATCCCTGAATATTGCCGGAAATATTTCACATCCCTGGGCCGGCCGCATGCAATGTGCGTTAGAGGAAAAATTACCCAGGCCAATATACTGCGCGAAACCAAACTCAATGCCAATGGAAGAAGCGAACATCTGCCGTAATGTTTATCAAAAAACAAAAACTTGCTCCTGTACTTATAATGTTCACAGGTAACCGATACCTGGTTGGAACTTCTATTCGCGTAATGGATGATTTTTATATCCGGGACAAAATAAATCTTACCCCCTGTTTTTTTTATCCTGTAACACAGGTCGACTTCGTCGTAATACATAAAAAAACGCTCATCCATCAACCCAATTTTTTTCATCACTTCCCGCCTAAACAACAAACAGGCGCCGTAAGGCTGGTCAACCTCCCGCAAATCATTATGCGCCCAATCACCCATACGGTAACGGTTAAAAAAATGGCTTTTGGGAAAAAAGGAATCCAGATAAAGATTCTCCATAAGGTCTGTGAACAGTGACGGGAAATGCCTGCAGCTATGCTGGGTATCGCCTTCGGGATAAATTAATTTACAACCGATAGCGCCGATATCAGGCCGGCTGTCCATAAAATCAACCATCGCTTTCATGGAATTATCGATTAATTCGGTGTCCGGGTTTAAAAGCACGAGATACCCGCCGCGAGCGGCCCTTAAGGCCTGATTATTAGCTTTGGAAAAACCATAATTTTCATTATTCGCGATTAAAGACACCTGTGGGAATTCTGCTTTTACCATATCCCGGCTGCCGTCAGATGAATTATTATCCACCACAAAAACCTCAAATTCCAACCCTTGAGTAAACTTATAAACAGACTCCAGGCATTTCTTTAAAAATTCCTTAACATTCCAATTTACTATGATTATCGTAAGATCCATATTAAAATAGCGCTATTTGGGCCTTAAATATACCTGCGTAAAAATGTTTTTACTCTTAATTTATAAAGCATCCATTTAAAGCTACCGCTATGAAGGTCTTTATCGGTTAATTCTTTTATCCTTTTATCGGCAACTATTGAATATAATTTATATTCTGAAAGATCAATTTCGGTAAAATTTTCCGGTTTTCGCGCCTTTATAAGGACCCCGTTTTGGGGGTCCCTTTCCAGTTTTTCTATTATAAAATCTTTAAAAATATATTCCATGTCTTCGGCCTCAAACCGCCAAAAATCAGAAGGATACCCATGATATACAAAACCGAAAGAACGGGTAGTGATCAATAGTTTGCCCGCGGGCTTGCAGATATCTTTTATATTATGTATGGCTAAACGCCAATCCTTTACGTGTTCCAGTAATTCCGTGGATATCACCACATCAAAACTTCGGCTTCCGAATTTAGCGGCTAAATCACCCGCGTCACAGATCAGATCAACCCCCTTGCCGGCGGATATGTCAACGCCAATATATTCTTTAGGATTGTAGGTTTCTAATAAAGGCCTTAAACTGCCGTTCACATCAGAAGAACCTACCTCTATTACCCGTTTACCTTCTATTTCTTCTTTCTTTAACTGTATCGCGCCGAATAAAATACACTGTACATTCATCTGTATCTGCCCCCGAATATAGCTTTTAATTAATTCTGAACTGAATAAATCTGCCCTTTGCCGCGCGTATCCATAAAATCATTTCCTCCGAAGTAAAAAAGAGAACTTCTGCCGTAAAAAATCGATATCATCGGCATCGATCAATTTTCTCAGATATATCCCTATAATATAAATACTCAAAAAAACAAACCCGCGCATAAAAAGCACGCCCAAAGCCATGGGCCGGGATAATGCCCGGCTAAAAGGATGCATAAAAAGGTCTAAGACAACAATAACACCCGATGAAATAACGGCGATAAAAAAATAAGGAACCGTAATTTTAATGAACTTACTATGCGGGATATGCAGGACATTATTGAGCGCGGCAAGGAAATACAAAGTCCCGATATTGATAGCAAATAAATTCCCTAAAGCAGACCCCATAAAACCGAATATTTTAATAAATACTATGCTTAAAACAAGATTAAGCGCAATAATTACAACAGAACTTACCGCCAACACCTGCGGCCTGCCTATCGCCATGCATATCGATACCGCGACCTGCGCTATCGTATTTAACGCGTAGCTCAAAGCCAATATCTGAATAATTAAAGCTGATTTTTCATACCCCTGCCCCATCCATGCAGACATTAGATTGAAAGCGGAAATAATTAAAAAAACAAAAAATGGGGCTACAAAAATTGCCAAGTATCTTGTGGTCATAAGATAAGCCTCAGTGAGTTTCTGCCTTTCTCCTTTAGCCTCCATTTCAGAAAATGCCGGCATAAGCGCGGAAACAAACAAGGCGGATATTGAAATGGCATAATATACAACGCTATTGCCCAGATGATAAAAAGCCACCAGGCTTATAGACAAAAAATACGCGATCAACAGTTTATTGGTCTGGCCGGCGATAACACCCGCGATCTTGGCTATTTGTATTTTAAAACCAAATTTAAATAATTTATTAAACATTTCTTTATTAAATATATACGGATTAAATTTCATCTCAGGAAAGATTTTATACGCGGCGGCCACATTTAATATGCAGCTTATAATAAAGATAATGGCGTTATTAACCATTAAACCCGGTAGACCGTAGCCTTTTTCCAGAAAAAAAACGGTGCCTAAAATATTTAAGATCGAAGTAATAATGCCGATTTTATTTTGTATATCCATCCGCTGCAAACCGGTTTGAATCGCGCCAAACGGGCTAAAGGCGTTAGCGCAGGTAAAAACGGAAATCCCAACCAATAAAACAAATACCGCTTCATTGGCCAGATAAGGCGGAATTTTAAAAATAACAATGATGGGCTTTATAAAAAAAACCGAAAAACCAATAATAAGAACGGTTAATAAAGAATAAAAAACAAACCCCGTACTGACAATTTGGCTTATTTTATCGAATTGTTTTTTAGTATAGAATTCCGCGATATATTTTACAAACGACATCCCTACCCCAAAATCCAACAAGCCGAAATATCCGGTAATTACCCCCGCTATTGACCATAGCCCGAACCTTTCAATACCGATATGTCGGATTATATACGGTGTCAGAAACAACACCACCAGGATCCCCCAAAACCTCCCCACTATATTATATGCCGTATTCCTGATTATCTTATGCGACAGGCTCTGTTCCACGCGCGCTCCTGGGCTCATATTATATTCAATACTTATCTCTAATTATAATTTTTAACAGGTATATCCTTATTTGTTACCCGGGATTTTAACCTGTTTTTCAAAAAACGCATAATTTGCTCCGGGTGCCGCGCCCCTTTTTTTATTAAGCGGAACATTTCTTTTTTTTGATTATGGATTTTAACGTATCTCTTAAATTTTGAAATCAATTCACAAAAATCATCCTTTGACAAATTTTCAGATAAAAGGATAAACTCGTTGCTGGTGCCTTCAAAATTTATATTAAGCGCGTCCCAATCCATTTTTTCACTTACCAACCCCCTGGAAAGCGCGTAATCCCACACAGGAGTTCCCGGATAAGGAGTTAAAATATACGCGTTAAACCCGTCCAAACGGCTTTTTTTAATAAAATCAAATGTTTCTAATATGTCTTTTTTTTCCTCTGTCGGCGAACCGATTATAAAGCTGCCATATACCGATATCCTGTGTTTTTTAATGATAGCAATCGCGTTCTTATTTTGAGCTATATTCACATCGTGTTTAAGATATTCTAGTGTCTTTTCAGAGCCGGACTCCAACCCCAAACCTATTGAATTCACCCCCAACTCCTTCAACAAGCCGATGACTTCATCCTTAACTAAATTAGCCCTGATCGCGCAGGAGAACTCCACCTTGCCCAATATGCCGGCCGATTTAAGCAATGCCAGGATATCCCTTACTCTTTGGATATCCACCGCGAACAGATCGTCATAAAAATTAATACTTTTCACATTATGCTCATTAACCAAATGCGCGATCTCCCTGGCCACATAATCGGCGGAAAACAGCCTGACCTTATCCCAAAAACGCGAAGACGCGCAAAATACACAACGATACGGGCAGCCCCTGGAGGTAAACATATATGAATTTTCCCTGATATTAAAAAGACTTCTCGCGGGCAACGAAAGCTCATCTAAATTAGTGATTAAACCCCTCTTTTCTGTAATCCTGATTTTTCCCTCACTGTCCCAAAAAGCTATCCCTTTTATGTTACTTAGGCCTTCCTCGGGCCAACCGTGCTTACCTATAAACAGGCCCAGGATCTCACAGATTGTTTCTTCGCCTTCGCCAATAACCCCAATATCCATATCCTTTGATAATGAATAAGGCAGCATTGAAATATGCACCCCTCCGCAAATAACCGGCAGCTTATATTTCTTGACGATCTCCGCGGATTTAATCGCCTTATTATAATTTTGGCTTACCGAACTAATGCCGACAATATGCGGCTTAAAACGCAGGATCTCTTCTTCAATCCCATTATCTATAACTTTGAATTCTATCGCTTCTTCCCCAAAATGCTTCCACAGGCTGCTGGAAAGATATCCAATCCCCAAAGGAGGATATCTTGATTCTATGCTATTACTTATGTTAATGGCGTTAATGAATAAAAATTTGATTTTGTTCATTATCCTCTAAACCTTGATTTCTGTATCCTGTTGTATCTGCGGCAACATTACCAATATCGCCGCCAAAAACCAAAACGGTTCCATAATTCTTATAATAATAAAGTTTGCTGAAGTGATAGACTGGGTTAAAATCCCGATAAAACCTGCCAGAAACCCCAAACTCATTCCTCGGTTAAAATCATTTTCCCCTGAATTACGGTATACCTCAAGCCCCACTTGAAAAATCCTGGCAATAAGCCATATAAATGCCAAGAGCCCAAGCCCCCCTGTTTCAGTCAATACGCGCGTGTATTGATTATCAATCACAGAACCGGAAGGGATGCCATAACCCAATATAGGCCGTTTAACCCATTTTTCAAAACCTACGCTCCAGGAATCAATACGCGCGGCGGCGGATTCAGATACCCCAATGCGTTTTCCATACACTACGTATGTCTTATCGGAAATAAATGTTTCCTCAACACGGGAACGCACTTGATGAGGGGACATATAAATTAACGCTATAACCATCAGGATAAAAGCGAACAATAAAGGAAACCTGAATTTTTTATTAATAACTATGAAAGTTAAAAACATCGGGACAAAACTAATCCAGCCTCCGCGCGAAAGAGTAAAAACAAACGGAATAAACATAAAACCCAATAAACCGAATAACAATAAACGCCTGCGGGTAAAAAGCGCCAACCCTAAAGCCAAAGACATCATCAAAAGCAAATAACCGGCAAATGTATTGGGTTCTCCCCCCTCGCCTTCAAAAGGGGCGGTAACTCTTTCTCCCGAAGGGATCTGCATCCAGCCATATATGCAGACTAAAAAAGCGGTCAACAAAATAAAAAAAACAAACTTTTTAATTTGAGCGGTACTCTTCAGGTTGTTAACCACCATAAAAAAAAGCAAAAAATATTCAATATACTTAAAAAGGTAGAAAAAACCTTGTTTTAATTGGACATACCCCTGCATTGCTCCTACAAGAGTCGCCAAAACGCATATAGCAATATAAGCAAGTATAGGCTTATTAATGGCCGTAACTCTTAAAAAGCCCAACTCCTTATTTATCGCCATTTTCGCGAGCCAGCCAAGAAAAATTACAATAAGCAAAAGGTCATCTAACCTCACTACTACGGACCGGCCGGCAACTCCTCCCGCCCCAAACTCGGGAGAAAGAAGCATGGAAAGGATCAGAATGATCAACGCGAAATCTGTTTTTAGTAAGGCAATAAGGAAAACAACTGCGGCTAAAAGAGATATAAGAAAAAAATAATGGGTCAAATTAACTTTTCCTTTAACCTAAAATTTTGGGGTTAAGAGATTACGTGTGTGTTTCTCTTGGGTATTCCGGATTAATCCTTTTCCGGGATATTTTGCCGAACTCTTCGCCATAATACCTGTATTTATAATAAGGATAATTTAACGTAACTTCTGATTCGGCTTTAATATGGTTGAGGACCACGCCTAAGATTTTGGCGCCCGCCGCTTCCAACTGCGTCTTTGCCCTCAAAAGGACGCTGCGGGCGGTCCTGCCTGCTTCATAAACTAGAATTACTCCGTCTACTTTAGAAGCTAAGAGCACCGCGTCTGTAACGGGTAAAACAGGAGGAGAATCAAATAAAACAATATCAAACCTGTTTTTAAGTTCGTCCATTAAATTATCCATTTCTTTAGATTCTAAGATCTCTGCCGGATTCATAGGGATGTTTCCGCTGGGCAGGATAGCTATATTTTCTATGCCGGGAGTTTCCATTATTTTCTCTAACTTCATTTCCCCCATCATAATATCTGAAGCGTTACAAAGAGCGTCTTCCAAATTCACTACTTTTGTTATCACCTCGTTTATTCCCGGCTCTTCCTTTAAGCCAAATGTCCTAGCTATCGAAGGCCGCCTCAAATCTGTGGAAACCAAAAGCGTTCTTAAACCTGTTTGCGTTATCGCCAACCCCAGATTTGTTAAAACTGTGCTTTTGCCTTCCTGAGGGCTAGTGCTGGTAATAAGCAAAGTTTTCAAAGACGGGCTTATCTTAAGGTTAGTCCTGATAGTGCGATAAGCTTCAGCTACCAAAGATTTCGGTTCATAATGCACAATTAGACGGGCATAAGCGTCCTCAGCTCTTGTATGTTTTTGGGGGAAAAACTTATTGAAATATTTCTGGAAAAAACTTTCTTTCTCCTGATGCTCAGATTTTATTGATGGAATGACTCCCAAAACAGGCAGTTTCAGTAAAGCCTCCACGTCTTCTATCGTTCCTATGGAAGTATCCAAACTTTCCCATACAAAAGCGAGAATGATACCTAATACTAACCCGGTCAATCCTCCCAGCAGCATCCCTGTCTTTTTCTGTGTCCCCAAAGGCGAAGACGGCATGACTGCCGGATTAACTATAGAGACGTCACTAACCTTCTGCCCCTCGGTAATGCGCGCCTCCTCAAGTTTTTCCTTCAGCATAGCGTAAAGCTTCCTATTCACCTCTACTTCGCGGTTTAACCTGGCATATTCAAGCTCCTGCCCTGAAAATCCGCTAAGCTGTTCTTCCAAATCTTTGATCTGTTCGGTAACCTGCTTTACCGCCGGATGTTTATCCGTATATTTCTGCCGTAAATCAAGCAGCGTAAATTCCAATTCAGTCAATTTATTCTGAATCGAAGGGCTTACCCTGATGCCCTTTACCTCATTGCCAAATACTCTTAACCTCTCTTCAGTTGATTCTAATTTTTTCCCTAACGAAGACAACTGTTCGGAAATAAATTTGCGCGCGGCGCTTGCCTGCCGGTTCTTCTCCTCCAAGTTATCTTCTATATACACGTCCGCTATGGTATTGGCTAAAACCATCGCTTTCTTAGCTTCCTCGTAAGTCACGGTAATCTCAATGATATTCGTTTGTTTAACAGTCTGGGTAGTTATATCCCCCTGCAGCTCGGCTACCGACTGAATAACCTTTTCTAGCGGCGTCGCCTCATTTATCATCCCCATTCTCAAAGCCACCTTTTTCATAACGGGAAAACCTGTTATGATTTTACACGCCGATTCCATTACATCGCCCGGGCTATAGGCAACCAACTCCGTAAGAAGCCCCGCCATAGTTTTACGCTCTTCAATTTTGACACTGCTTGTCGCCATATACACAGGGGTTTCCCCTGAAAAGTAAATTGCCGCAAAACCAATAACGATCAAGAAACTGAAAACTATAACCAGCTTCCTCTTACGGATAATCCGCCAATAATCGTTAAGATTCAATTCGTATTGCTGCAAAAATAACCTCCTTAATGAGGGCATAACTTACGGAACAAGCGCAAGCGAATGAACGTAAGTTATTTGCCCGAATTAACTCCGCAGCTTGCGCAGAAAATTTCGCAAGAAATTTTCAAGCGTTTAAGCAAGGAGCTGCGTCTTTTCCCATAATGATCGCATAATTTACTTGCGGGTCCGTTCAGTAGAATAAGCCCCTTGAGCTATAGGGCCGATCATCTGGCTGACAAAATAGTTTACATTAGCAATAAATTTTTTGGGCACATATATAATATCTTCCGGCTTTAAAGCGATATTTTTAGAAGTATCCGCTTTCAGAAGCGCGCGCCCTAAATTAATCCTCATGCCTTTAGGGTTTTTGAACCCTCCCCGTATAACAATCACGCTAGATGCGACAGAATGTGTGGTAAAACCGCCCGCCAAAGAAATCGCTTCCAATAAAGTGCTTTTGCCGGTTACCATATAAACCCCAGGGCTTCCAACCTCTCCCAAAACCATAACTTTTTTACCACCCAACTTTCTTACAGAAATGGAAACATCAGGATATTTAACGTATTCCTTAAGCCTTTCTGTAAGTTCATCATCTACTTCAGAAATATACCTGCCGACAGCGGCAATATCGCCTACTAAAGGAAAAGAGATCATCCCATCCGGGCGCACTACCACTTCCTGGTCAAGGTCCTTATTCTGCCACACACTAATGTATAAGGTATCCTCATCCCCAACAATATATCCCGAACTTTTCCGTATTGTAACAGGCGTTTCAGTTTTTTTCCGCGGGGCAATCTCCACGCTGTCAGAAATAATTTCTTCCCTGTCAATATCTAACGCTAAGGCTTTTTTAAATTCTTGCTGCGCTTCTTTATACATGCCTTGGGCGTAATAACTTTTACCTTTGGCGTAATGCGCTTTTGCCTCCTCTTGCGGGCTCAGGCAAAAAGCAGGCGTAATAAAGGCTGAAACAGAAAAGAATACTGCGTATAAAATTAGGCCGATTTTGTTTATACAAAATTTAAAATTCATAGCTTTTAACCTTTAAACCTCAAAAAAACTATTATAGTAATACGTTAGTAAACTAGATGTGTCATTGCGAGAAGCGTAGCGGCGAAGCAATCTTAACGAGGATTGTTTCGCTCACTTTGTTCGCTCGCAATGACACGCCATCGTTTAAACGAATATTATACCACTTTATCCTGTATCAATCACTATTTAACTATTTCTTTTTGGATCAAATTCAGAGGATACCCTTTATCCTTCAATTCCGTTATCTTTTTTAACCTTTTTTTGACTTCCGCCCCATCATAAAGCCTGACATTGCGCTTTTTGCTTACAACCTTTAACAACCCGATAATCGTATAATGATTAACCGTGGAATACGGTATGCCGTATGCCTCAACAATCTCATTTATGGTAACCAAACTTTTGCTCATATCATTTCACTTTAACCGTATCATTGCGGCCCCGCCCACGGCGGAAGAAGCAATTTAAATTACTATCTACACCAAATAAAGTACTTACAGTAAATAGTATATCTAAACAAAATGGATTGTCAATATTTTTGATTATGGTATGATAAGGAAAATTTAACCATAAGGATGAACAATGGCGTGTTTTTTAGAAATAAATAATATAACAAAAGATTTCTATCCTCCCCTTAGTTTTAAACAAATTCTCTATTTTAAATTTAAACGCAAAAAACAAATCCGGGCCCTGGAGGAAATCTCGTTTTCTTTAGAAAAAGGCAAAGTACTGGCTATTCTCGGCCCCAACGGAGCCGGAAAAACTACGCTTTTAAAAATAATCTCCACGCTAATACTGCCGGATAAAGGGACATTCACCTTAAACGGTTATTCTTCACCCTGCGATGAAGAAAAAATAAAATCAAGCGTGGGAATGATGCTGGATGAGGAAAGAAGCTTTTACTGGCGGCTTACGGGACGGCAAAATCTGGCTTTTTTCGCCGGCTTATATGGATTTAACAAAAAAGGCGCTGATTCCCGAATAACGGAACTATTGGAATTATTTAAAATTGATTATGCCGACAAAAGATTCGACTCGTATTCCAGCGGAATGAAAAAAAGCTTTGCCCTGATAAGAGGGCTGCTCCATAATCCCCAATTAATCTTAATGGATGAACCCACAAAAAGCCTAGACTATGCCGCGGCGCATAATTTAAGAAGTTTTATTAAAGAAAACCTGGTTAAAAAACACGCCAAAACCGTGATCTTCACCACCCATCATATGGATGAAGCCATAGATTTCGCCGACTTATTTTTGATACTTCATAAAGGGAAAATACACGGGGCGGGAACATTGGATGATTTAAGAAAAAAAATTAATAATCAAACAGCCGGATTAGACAGGATATTCCTGGAATTAACGAAAGAAGCTTAAAATGCTCAGGCAAACTATATCATTTTTAAAAAAAGATTTTTTAAACGAATCCAGCTACAAATTTTCTTTTATCTACAACCTCTTCGGCATTATATTAAGCATCTTAAGCTATTTCTATATTAACCAGCTTTTCGGCAGTAAAATCTCCCCTCATTTGGGAGAATTCGGCATAAATTATTTTGCCTATTGCTTAGTAAGCATTGCTTTCTTTAGTTATGTAGGGGTTGGGCTGGGTTCTTTTTCAGAACGTATCCGCACTGAACAAATGCAGGGCACACTTGAAGCGATTATGCTGACGCCTGTCAAAATATCTACGATATTATCCTCTCTTGCGTTATGGAATCTTATATTAGCCACAATAGATATGATGATTTATTGGGCTTTGGGAATATTTTTATTTAAAATAGACTTTACAAACATTAACCTGCTATCCGCGCTGATAGTTCTGCTCCTAACTATCATAACCTTTAGCGGGCTTGGGATAATTTCCGCCTCTTTTATCATCGTTTTTAAGCAGGGGAATCCGGCAAGCTGGATAATCAGCAGTGTGGAAGGATTAATCTGCGGAGTATATTTTCCTGTAAGTGTCCTGCCCGGCTGGCTGCAGCTTTTGGCAAAATGTTTCCCGGTTACTTATGCCATCAGGGCAATTGAGCTTGCGGTTTACAAAGGCTACACCCCTGTGCAACTCAAAGAAGAAATAATTTTTCTTTTATTATTTGCGCTACTGCTCACACCGTTAAGTATTTCCTGTTTTCGCTACAGCCTTAAGAAAGCGCGCAAAGAAGCGAGTTTAGCCCAATATTAACACTTAAAGATAAGTCGCGTTAACCTGCGGATGCGTTGCAGATATCCGGTTACGGTAAACTGAAAAGGGAAAACTGTGCGCAGCAAAAATGTAATTTTCGCTCTATACCCTTTTCGCGCGGCAAAATAAACCAAATAAGACAAGCAGGATATTCTCTTACGTTTTAAGGTGCACTTTACAAATATTCTTTCCCCTAAGCTGATTCTTTTCGGCCTAAAAACATTTAATATATTAACGGGAATATCCGTGAAAAAAAAGCGAGAGGCAAAAAATAAACCGTAATACACCGCAAAAGACAATCTAAACTCCTGCGCCAGCAAAACAAGCTTAGCCCAATCAAACTTATCTTTGTAAAAATCAATGAACCTGTCTATTTCGTATAAAAAAATCAATCGTTCATAATCATGTTTTAAAGCGTGCTCGCAAATGTATAATAAATGCGCTTCCGGCTTCAGACAGAATATGTGATTATATTCCTTATACAGTTCTGCCTCCTGCCAAACACTGTCCATATCAATATCCATATCGCCCAAAGCCAAAAGATACAAGTTATTGATAATCTGGCGATGGGCGTGCACCGGAATAAAACCGCTTTGTTTATGAGTATAAAGCCTGCTGTTTAAATATTCTGGTATAGGGTATTGTTTTTCTGTCTCATTGTCAAAGGAATAACCTAAATCAGAAAGTAATGCCTCTAAAGCCGGAAATTTTTCTTTTTTTACCGCAAGATCAAGGTCAAGACGGGGACGCAGATAATTTTCCTTATAAATAACAGCATCTATCGCGGGGCCTTTCAAAAGCAATGTTTTTATCCCTCTTGCCTCTATCTTATCCAGGACCAGGCTTATTTGTTGAGAAAGCAAAACGCTTTGTGAGATATAGGCGTAATACAACTGACTAAACCTGTCGCGAGCTTCTTCAGTCAGAATATTTTTCTGTCCATCCAAAAATAATAATTCCCGATAAACAGGATAAAATATATCTTCAGTTTTTGCTGTTTCTAAAATATAAACCCAATCCGGATTTGAATTAAGAAGGCGGGCTAAAAGATCGTTTTCTGCGCTATTTCTTTTCTTAAGCAGGAGGCTTAAAAGGCGGTTTTCTAAAAGGTATTTGTTTCTATACATCTAATAAAAGATATAACTCATTTTTTCCCGTTTCGAATTCTTGTGAGAATTTATCATTGGCTATAAAGCCCGCTTTTTTGTATAAATTCACGGCTGCATTGGAACTTCTATTTACAAAAAGCCCGATTCTTGCTGCGCCTTGGGCTTTTGCTTTCTTTACAGCTTCTTTAACAAGATTCTCTCCTATCCCCTGCCCCCTAAATAACGGTTTCACTACCAGGCCAAAGATAAGCCAGAGTTCCCGGTCTTTTTCACTTTTAGAAATAGTCATTGCTCCTGAAATTTTGTTTTTGCTTTCAGCTATCAGCCAAAAACCATCTTTATCAAAATTAAGAATCCCATCCATTATATCCGGCATACTTACCAGATATAAATCCCTTAACTGTTCCTTATCTTCAAGCTTCATCTCGCGTATAATTACATGCTTCCCAACAAAAAATTTTATCAAACAACGATAAATTTTAAAGCTTTGCGTCAAAGAAATAAATCTAAAAGCTAAACTTGCCGCTTTTCTTAAAAAGATAACCCCTAATTGTATAAAAAAACTGCAATTTGCTATCGCTAAGGAAATAACGCGGTTTAACCTAGAGTCAAGGCGAATATTCCTGTTATTTCTTTGCACATAAAGCACTTTTGCTAAAATATCTTTTCCGGTAATATTGCCGTCTTCATACGAGGAAAAATCCCCTTTGGTAACAAAAAAACCGCCTTTCTTTCTTATCAGGCGGTGCACGTAAAAACAGCCTTCTTTAACAAACAATATAATCTCGCCTTTCTTTACGTTTAAAGGTTCCTTAAGAGGAAATACCTCAATCCAATCCCCGCTGCGGATAAAGGGGAACATACTGCCGCCTTTAACCTGAATACGGAAGGATTCGGCTTTATCTAAAAGTCCCTTGTATAAATCGTAAAACTCCTGCCGGGGGCATATTAAAAACATATTGAACGAATATTATAAAAACTACTAAAATGAAAGTTTCTATGCGCGCACAATTAGAAATTTTTTGGCAAAAGTCTGCAAGGTTTTACGGTGAGTGAGTGGCGAAACTGACCGAAGGGAATTTCGCCAAACGAACGAGCCGTAAACCGTAGCAGACGGCAAAAAATTTCGTGCGCGAATAGGAACTTTCATTTATCCCGTTATTCATCAGATTATTATAACAAATATTCAACATTATTTAAGAATAATTCTAGCTATCTTTAAACGCTTCCTTATCTATGACCCTCAATATCCTTTTATCCGGCAAAAACCCCATTTCAAAAGCGGGAACCTCTTTGGCAATAAGATTAAAAGAGTCCAATACTCTTTGTACCGCCTCTTCATCCCAGTAAGGCACAAAACCGTGAGTCATTAACTGCCGGCAGCATTCAAAAGAAGACAACTTTCTCAAAGAATTCCGGGAAGAATGCCGTATAAAAAACAAGGCCTTTAAAACAGCGCCTTTAGAAGATGCCACAGGCGCGTCCCCGTGCCAGGGAGTGCCGAACACATGCCACTTGCCGCCGATGCGCCTGATCGCAAGGCGGTCATCGCTAAGCAAATCGCGCCTGTCCGTTTCTTTTTCAAACAACCTGATCAGGGTAGTTTTACCGACTCCTGATCGGCCGGAAAAGCATAAACCCTTCTCCTGCCAGATCACCCCGGAAGAATGCAGCAAAAACCCTTTCTTCGCGCTTAAGATATTTATAATAATAAATTGATCGAAGAACCTTCTAAATAACTCTGATATTTCCTTTTTATAAATTACCCCGCGGCTATAATCTGAATTACATACTATCAATTCGTCAAACCTGTTCCTGCCGAAAACGCGCCCGGCGTTAAGGGCGATCTTACCGTCTCTCATTTTAAATAATTGCCAATTTCCCGCGGGATTAAAAATAGGGCTGCCCAATTCCAACGCGGGAGACAATTCATTCTTCAGGAATAATTTACAATGAGGGGCTTTTACTCTTGAAATAAAACCGTTATAAAAGCTGATATCCGCGAACCTGCTAAAATCTATTTGGCTGTCTATCCTGATAATAATACCGGCGATATTAATCTGAAATGTGTTTAAAGTTTTGACCATCTTGCTTTTGTTGATTCCGTTTACGACGCGCTGTAAGTAGCCCTGCAGCAACTGCAATTTCTTCTGCTACTTCTGGTAGAAGAAGTACGGGCATTTGTCCGGGACGAAGAACTCGAACGGCAGGCTGTCAAAAATGTATCCTCCATTATAAGCTTTACCTCTTTAATCTCAGGTCTTTGATAAGTCTTTTTTTGCATCTTGCCCCTCCTTTATTTTCTCAAAATACTTTTTTTCTAAGCCCAAAGAATATTGGCAAAGATAATCCACCTTTGTTTTAAATCCCCCACTCTCCAGCTCCTTCCATGCCGGACATACCGGGCATAACGAAACCATACGGCAGGCCCTGCATTCATCACTGACTGTTCCGCCGTTTCCATAATCGTTAATTAACCTCTGCCGTGCTTCCTTAAAACCCATACTTTTTAGTGAATACTGAAAACTTTGAAACATTGTGCAAGGGCTTAAAGTCCCATAAGGGTCTATGCCAAAAGAATTAATGCCTCCGCCGCAAATAAACATATCATCAAGCCCTTTTCCCCAGAACTCAGAAAAAATCTTTTTGCCTATCTCAACATCTTTTTCATCCAAAAATTCCAAAGCAACGGCATCTTCCACTGTCAGCCGGTATCTAAGAGGCGAATTATCGCTATCCTTGCGCGGGCAGATCAAAGAATCAGATTTAAAATCCACTTTTAAATCAGCGGCTAACTTACGCATATTTTTTAAATCCCCATAATTCAATGTCAAAAGTATAGTTTTTAAGGCAAACGGCACATTGTATTTTAATAACTGCTCAATACCTTGCATAGTACGGGCAAATGAACCTTTTACGCGGGTCACAGCATCGTGGATTTCAGGGCTTGCGCCATAAATCGTTATTTCTATGCCCAAAGAAGAATATTCGGCAAACTGCCGCGCGATATCAGAAGAGATCAAAGAGCCGTTGGTAAAAACTTCCACCATCAGGCCCTTTTTTAAAGCATAGCGGTATATATCAAAGAAATCCTCTCTTATTAAGACCTCCCCTCCGGTAAACAAAAGCCATAAACAGCCTGCCGCGGTGATATCATCAAGTATAGATTTTACCTGCTGGGTATCAAGCTCCTCTGTTTTTTTAGTGTCATCGAACGGCAGGTTGCAAAAACAATGACAGCAGTTCTGGTTACAGCGATAGGTAAGTTCCATACTTACCATATAAGGCAGACGTTTTAGAGTTGTTTCACGTTCTAAAGAAGAAGCTAATTCAGAAAATTTCCTTTGAGAGACAGAACAAAGCATCAGAGTATAACCTCCCGGCTGCTTAAATCCTTTAATAATTTTAAAACGTCTTTTTCAGCCGTGTTTTTATCCACAGCAAAATCCCGCGCGATAACTTCTATAATTTGAAACATTGAATGCTCCCCGTCGATTAACTTCCATACCGCAAAGGCGGTTTCATTTAATTCCATTAATACGCGGCGGTAGGGATCAACCAGATAAAACCTATCCGTAAATTCCTTGCACATAATTTCTTCGTTCTTGCGATAACAGTAATTAATATCCGCCATAAACCATCCCTGTCAAACTTTACCACTGAAGCACTGAAACACTGAAAAAATTAATTAAACACTATTTTTACACTTAAAACAATCTTAAACTCATTTTTCAGTGTTTCCGTGGTTTTTATAAGATTTTTGACAATATCGAAAGCCTCGCCCACCAAAAAAATCTTTTTATTTCTTCAAATGCCCTGAGATACAACCCTTTTAGCAGATAAAGGCGAAAAAGCAAAAAATGCACAAGCGGGCCGTCTTCTTGATTCAAAACCGCCTGTTTGTAATAAGCAACCGCATCATTTATTAAGCACGCTCTTTCGGATAACCTCGCTAAACACCAATAAATCACTCCCTTATCTTCAGAAGGAAAATCTTTTAATTTAAACAGAATCTGCCGGGCAAGATCAAATTTCCCTGTTTTAAAAAAAACTATCGCCCCTGCCAAAGCTGCCTGGCGGTTATCTTTGTCTAAAGACAAAACCCTGTTGAATAATCCACCTGCTTCATTATATTTCTTCCTGACTAAAGCTATAGACCCCAAACCGATCAGGGCGCTGATATTATCAGTATCTAACCTCAAAAACTTTTCATATTCTTCCCGCGCCTTTTTAAGGTTTCCTGCCTGCCGGTAAAGTATACCGTAATTATTATAAGCGCAAGTATATGATTTATCCGTTTCAACCGCTTTCAGGTAAAAATACCTTGCCTTTTCAAAATCTATATTTTTGCCATTTAAATAAAGAAAGCTTAAATTAAAATAAATCGAAGCGTCTTTTTCATTGTTTTTTAGCGCGCTTTCATAAGCGGTAACTGCGCTTTCAAATCTACCTTTACTTTCATGCGCTAAAGCCTCTTTTCTAAGCCGCATAACGCTGCGTAAAGAGATACCCGCCTTACCTTCAAAAATAACTTTTAATTCATCCCCGAGATACTTATAGCGCAAAGGCGTAAACCCGCCGTTTACGGAATAGGCAATAGTCAAAATATCTGCGTTAAGCTTCTTTAAAACAAGTTTCGCTGCAAGTTGTTCAGGCAATATCCAGGGCTCTCTTTGAGGATTCAAACCGTCCCAGATAAAAGGAGTAAGCAGAAAATCCGTGTCGATATCTAAAAGAACCTGTTCTTCTAATATTGGAAGATTTTCCAAACTAACAACAAATATATCTTTATTAAATATGCGGCAGCGCATATAATCTTTGCTTACTTCCAGATACTTATCCGCGCATCCTTTAACCCGAAGAAGGCTTAACAAACTATTTTTTATGAATAATTGCCCTCGCCTGCCGCTCCAGCTTTGCTCAGGCACAACCCAATAGAATTTATTTATAATCCCCTCTTTTAAAGCAGGAAATATATAATTACCGATATTTACAAGCGCGCTCTTTTGTTTTTTGAAGGGATTCCACAACGGCTGTTGCTTTAGCAAAGATTGCAATTCATCAGGATTATTTACATTCAATATATCCGATAAATCCTTATCCGGCAGCCAGCCAAAATCGATATGCGCGTCTATATGCACCAGGGTCCTGTCTTTAACCCCCGCGTCCCTCCAGGCAAAATAAGCCTGGTCATGATCCTCCATCATCACGATTTTATCAGGAAATTTTATCGCATTCATGCCTTTATCAGAAAACCTTTCTTCAAGCCTTCGGTTATTAAATCCGATAGCCGCTCAGGAATGCCCGCTCCGGAAGCGGACGTATATGTACCATTGAGAAATGCGTCAAACGCGGTTTTATCTTCATTCTCAATAAAAATATACTCCTCTGATTCTTTCTTATGCAAATAATACATTTTATGCGTTTCACGGTTTAAATTAAACTCTATCGTCCCTTCAGATACGCCGTTTTTTAACGCAACACGCGCGGCGGCGGCCAAGGAAAATTCCGCGGCGGCCCCCCCCTCGGCCGGCCTATCTTTATTCAAAAGCGCGTAATAAATTTCCTGCAAACGGTATGCCTCTTTTTTATCCATCCCCCCGCTATTAGTAAACGGTATAAAGAAACGAAACGGCAAAGAATCATTTTTGTCATAACTGATACCGTATTTCTCAGGCTCCAGATAAACAAAATTAGCGGGCGTAAGATAATATATATTAAAAGTAACATGCGAAATAAACTTTTTATTTTCCAGCAAAAAATTTACGGTTTCCATGCCCTCATCAAAAGTTTCATTAGGCAAGCCCAGCATTGTCTGTAAATCAACCTCTATGCCGGATTCAGCGCAATCTTTAATAATGCGCGCTGAACGCGCCTTTTGATTACCTTTATCAAGAAGGCCGCAGGCGCGGTCGCTGGCAGATTCAAAACCGAAATTGATTTTTTTAAGCCCCGCTTGATAGGCAATATCAAAAATATTACGGTTAAATCCGGGGTCCAACCTTGCCATGCACCACCAATCTATTTTAATCCCTTGGCTTAATATTGACTTCGACACCTCAAGCATCTGGCGCGCTGATACCCCGGGGTCGCCTAAAAGTAAATAACCCGCATTATATTTCTTACAAAGTTCTTTTATATCTTCTGCCACTAAATCCGGATGCTTCCTGCGATAACTTGGTTTTGGCAAAGGTAGGTCTACGCAATAAGCGCACTTCGACCAGTAACAGCCGCGAGAAGTTTCATATGTCAGCGCTGCCTGTCCATTATCCAAAACTCCATCATAATCATCCAAAAACAACCCGTCAAAATCAGGGCAAGGTAAATTATTTAAATCTTGCCCTTGCGGCCGCGCGAAAGTATCAGTAACGCTATCTTTTGTAAGAATATTCTGAATGGAAGAATAGCCTGTTTTATGTTCAACCGCCGCAACCAGTTTTAAATAAGGAATTTCCCCATCAAAAACAGTAACGCTATCAAAGCACCTGAATAATTGTTTTTTCTGCAATATAGCGTTTCTATATAAGCTAGGCCACTGCCCTCCGATATTCACATGAATATACGGAAGGCGTTTTTTAACCCACAACGCCAAAGTTAACCCGGCAACCGCCTGTGAAGGAGAAGTTATGGAAATACCCAGAAGTTTAATGCCTTTTTTTTCTAAAATAACCGGAAAATTAACCGCTCTATAAAACTGAAGAAAAGTGTTCTCCTCTTCATCTTCCAAATAGCGGAAAAGGCACCCTGAAGACAACAACCTCTCAGTAAAATAAAATGAACTATTAGTATTATTATCGTAAGGCAAAAAAGGCTGAGTTCCGTCAGAATCTCTTGGCAGGAAATCAGAATAATAGCGGCCTTTTAGTTTTTCTTTAAAAAAACTTGTTAAAACCGGTTTTAGAAAAAATCGCTGCTCCTTTAAGCTTATCACATTGGCATAAATACGCGCGGCCAAAAAATCCCTGTATCTAAGGTTTAAGTCAATTTGATAGGAATCAATGCCATTTTTTCTCAGGAACGCGCATAGCGCGGGTGTGCCCAAAGGAGGGAAATTGTAATCGTAATCCGGCGGAATACAAAGCAACGTTTTCAACATTACAAATCTAAGAGAGTTCTTCGGCTAAAAGCAGGGTTTTAAATTTGCCCAATATCTCGCTGATATCGGAATCAAACTGCGCGTTCTCACCTTCAAAAGCTTCGGCAACCTTGCTTTTTATGCAAGAAACGCTGTTTTTACCGTCAATCAGTTCCCAGATAAAAGCGGCAGTTTCATTCAAAGTGTAAATACTTTTTAAATCCACTACTTTCTGGCGCACAGGCACAAGGATAAACTCATCGGCAATCTTACGAAAAACCACATCAGGATTTTTCGCATAAACTTTCTCAACCATGTTTTTTAGCCTCTCATATAAATACGGTTAAAACTTCACCCAATCCCAGTTAATCTTTTCTTCGCTTTTAATATAAACCGTAGGCTGCGTGGCAAGATCTACAATTTTTCTTTCCGGGACTTGTTTCCCATTAGAATCTAAAATTATCCTTATTACCGGGCGTAACGGGACTCCGTAATTAAGCTTGATCACCTGAGCTATTTCCTTATTATTAAGCCTGATAAAACAGCCTAACGGAAAAATCCCTATCCGCTCCATTAAGACTTTTATCAATTTATGTTCAAACTTACCTTTTGCGTTTAAAATTTCCTGCACTACTTCTGTCACCGTTTTTCTCTGGCGGTATAATCGAGAGTGTACCATAGCTTCATAGATATCTACCAACCCGACAATCTTAGCATACTCGACAATATCTTCTCCGGACTTACCCAAAGGATAACCTGAACCATCCAGGCGCTCATGATGCTGATACGCAACCTGGTTAGCTATCTTATAATAGTTACTGCTATTGCCTAAAGCCTGCAACCCCAACAAGGAATGCTCTTTCATTTTATCGTATTCTTCACTGGTCAATATCTTTTGGCTTTGAACTATATCAAGAAATTTCTCCATACCCACATCATGAAGAAGCGCGGCAATTCCCAATTCAATCAATTTACTTTTTCCATAATCCAAACCTATTCCGATTTCAATTGAATATATGCATACATTTACCGAATGGCATAACAGGTAATTAGAATCAATTGAATCTTTTATAAACGCCAGCATCGGCAAATACTCGTTATCCAGCAATAACTGTCCGGCAAGCTTTTCAATTTTGTCTTCAACGATATTACTTTCGATAAAATTACGCTCTGAAATATTTTTTAGCGTGTCTTTCATTAAAAGCAACAATTCTTCGTATAATTTTGCGCTTTCTTCTTGTGAAATTTTTTTAGCTACCAGGGGAGAAATCCTGATATCAGAAATATTATTTTTTATTTCATTTCCGGCTTGCGCGTATTTTTCTTCTGTGCCGGGCAACTCTTCTTTAATCACAGGCTCCGGCTCTTGATCAACAGGTACAGGCGGTATAATTATAGGCGGCGTTTGAGATAAAACCTCCCCCCCGGCCACAGGCTCAACAGAAGATAAAGGGCGTTTTTCTCCTTCCTTCTTTTTTTCCAAAGCCTTTTTTAAAATATCCGACATCCTAACCATTTATCTGTAACCCCGCGCTTTCTTCCTCATGAGCCGTGGTTTCTTCCAAATCCTCCGCGACTTCCATTATTATCTCTTTATTAATCTTACCCACCTGTTCACTAAACCCCACTAATAACGCCATATCACAAATATTATTAATCCTTCTTGGGATGCCCGCGGAAAATTTGTATATTTCGCTAAAGGAATCTTCCGAAAAAATCTCAACGCCCGCGCCTGCTACCTTTAAACGATGCAAGATATATTCCCTGGTTAACTCTTCCGAAAGGGCTTTTAAATGATACCTTATAGCTATCCTCTGGCGCAATTGCGGCAGGTTATTTATTTTTTCTTTAAGTTCCGGCTGGCCCACAAGAATAAGCGTAAGCAGAAAACTGTCGTTTAATTGAAAATTTAAAAGCAGCCTTAACTCCTCAAAGATCTCCTCTGACTGTATCGCCTGCGCTTCATCAACCACAATTATACAATGTTTACCCTCATCATATTTAGAATATAAAAGCTTGTGTAAAAGATGGAATAAATCTATTTTTGTCCCGGGGACATCCCTGCCGCCGCTTAACTGATAATAGATTTCCTTAACGAATTCTATCCCCTGCAAACAAGGGTTTAGGATAAACGCCGCCTGGTATTTGTGTTCCTGCTGCAGTTCCTGCCAAAAAACACGGCTTAAGAGAGTCTTGCCGCTGCCGTATTCTCCGGTTAAGAGCGCGGCGCCCTTTCGCTCGCGCATAGCATAAAGCATCCGGGACAAAGCTTCGTCATGCCTTTGAGAAAGGTAAATAAACCGGGGATCCGGCGTATTCTCAAAAGGTTTCTCATTTAATTTCCAATAAGATTCGTACATATTTCTATTCCTTCAGTTTCTTATGCGTCCTTAGCGCCGCCTCAAGCAGGGATAAACTTTCTTTAAAATCCGTGCCTTTATAAAAAACTCCTGATACCCCGTGAGACATTGCGGCAATCGCCTTAGGGTCATCGATATACGCCGAAATAACAATTATCGGGACTTCTTTATTAAACTGCCGGATCCTGCCAATGGTTTCGGCCCCATCCATATTCGGCATTCTTAAATCCATAAAAATAATGTCCGGATTATTTTCCTGCGCCAGCTTAATCCCGGCTTCTCCATCGGCAGCAGATAGGATTGAATACCCTTTGGATTCCAGCCAAAACGTCATCAACTGCCTGAAATCAGATTCATCATCAACTACAAGCACTTTAATTTGCCTAGTATTCATAAATCAACCTCCTATCCTGACTTAAGTATTGCCCTGTAACGGCAACCTAAAAGAAAATTTCGCCCCAACACCTTTCTGGCTTTCCACCCAAATCATTCCTCCATGCAGTTCTACAATTTCCTTAACAATGGATAACCCTATACCGGTCCCGTTTATATCAGTAGAGACTCGTTCTCCCACCTGAAAAAACTTATCAAAAATTTTCGGTAAATCTTCTTTATTAATGCCGATGCCGTTATCGGAAACGCTAACTTCAACCTGCTGGTCCTCCTTGCATAATACGGCCTCGACAACAATCTTGCCGTTATCCGAACTAAATTTAATGGCGTTACCTATCAGATTATTCAAAACCTGCACTATCCTGTCAGGGTCCATATTAATTTCCGGCAGCCCTTCCGGCACCTTCTTTTCAAGGCTAAGGGATTTTGTTTTCGCCCAATTGCTAAAACTTTCTACCGAATCGCTTATAACCTGATTTAGAGGCGAAAGCCGGCATTTAACCTGCATCTTGCCGGCTTCCAGCTTGGAAAGGTCAAGCAGATCATTAACCAGGATAGTCAGCCGTTTCAAATTACGCGCGGCTATTGTAAGAAACCGCTCTTGCGTTTCAGAAACTTCACCCGCGGCCTTACTCAAAATCAAAGTCACGGATTTTTCAATAGCTACCAACGGCGTGCGCAGTTCATGGGAAACACTGGCGACAAAATTAGCTTTTAAATTGTCAAGCTCCTTCTGTTTAGTAATATCGCTTAAGACAGAAACCATGCCCACCGTTTCACCGTTCTCATTCTCTATGACAGCGCTGCTTGCCCTGAGAATTTTTTTTGTGTCATCTTGCTCGCTGACCAGCTCTATTTCTCTGTCCTCTTTATCAGCGGACTCATGAGATAAAGAGATCAATTGGTCCTGCCTGACCCCGTCAGAAATAGGCTTACCGACTTTATCCTTCATCGAAACACCCAACAGTTTTTCCGCGGCAGGATTGATCATAATAACCTTGCCCGAGTTATCAACCACAACCAACCCCTCGGCAATACTGCGAATAACAGCTTCAGTCTTTTTCTTATCGCTAGAAACTTTTTTATACTTTGTCCAGGCGACTTCCTGGTCATAACTTTTCTGCTCAATGATCGCTTCGTATTTTTTATTTAGTTCCTGCGTATTTAAACTTACCCTTTTCTCCAATTCCTTAGAAAAGATACCCGATATCTTCTCACTAACTTCTTTAGGGTGCCCGCTAGAATCTAACGCGTTAGTAATTTCGTTAAATAGATCAGGATCTACCGCCTCTTTAATTGGAGCGCTCGATGCTTCCGCGTCTTCTTGGTTTAAATCTTGGCTTTTTTCTTTAGCCGCAATTCTTGACCGGCCGGATAACCTTGCCATATTAGAAAGCCAAACAGCAAGTATTATACTGATAACGCCTGTTACTACATATATTGTTGTTATAATAGACATAACTGCATTATACCTTTAATGTTAAAGTAATTCAAGTTTCTTGCCATAGACATAGCAAAAAATATCTTTATGCAATATATCTTTAAGATATGACCTTTTGCCCTTATACAGCAGGACAAAACCTAACTTTTCATAAAAACGCGCGGCTTTATCGGATAAAGTGGCAAGACGCACCCCCTTTATTTTCCCCTTAACAAGATAATCTAAATAGGCCGCGATAAGCATCCTGCCTATTCCTTGATCACGATATTCCTTTTGAATATTAATATGCAAAACAGCAGGATAATCCCGTGAAAAATCCGGCGCTTTAAACTCGCCCTTAAACCAGCTTTTTATACAATTACAAATAAAATTTAAGTTCTTCCTTCTAAAAAAAACATTGCCCGCTGCGGCTTTAATTAACAATTTCGGTATAATTTTAGAATTGGAAACCTTATTTAAAACAATGCTATCTTTAGCGCCTAAAAGATACCCGGCCGGAATACCATCCACTTCCGGGATAAAACAAGAACTAGGCTCATAATCAATAAAATAATTCGTTAAAAAATCCGAGAGAATTTCTTCTCCTTCAAAAAAAGGATCCGCGGGGTCGCCCAATAAAGCGGTATCATAAGCTGTTTCTCTTACAAAAACGCGGTCTTTACTCTGATAAGGCCTGATAATAATTTTTCGCATTTCATCTCGAACTTCTTTTATATAAACCGATCAACTCGGCTTTATCCAAAATATGCCCCGCCATCGCCTGCTCCAGGGCTGCCTTGCTTAAACCAAGCGGCAAATCAATTTTTTTATCTAAGCTGTATATTTTAAAGAAATAACGATGCGTTCCCGAAGGCGGACAGGGCCCGTGATATTCTTTCTTGCCTGAATTATTAACTCCTAATGTCCCAGGCACGCTATTTTCTTTTATATGCGAAACTACAGGGATATTATAGGCTACCCAATGCACCCAAGTTCCCATGGGCGCATCAGGGTCATCAACTATTAAAGCCAACTCTTCGGTGCCTGCAGGGATGCCATGAATATCTAACGCCGGATTAATATCTTCGCCTTCACAGGTAAATTTTACAGGTATTAAATTATTATTTTCAAATTCTGGGCTGGTTAATCTCATAGGCACCGCCTCCTTTTGAACTAAATTATCCGCGTATATTACCGCGGGAAAAAATACTATAAAAAAAACCAATAGCCAACGCATATATTCTCCTTAATTTTGTCTTATTCAGGCTTATTCCTTGCAAAATTTCCGCCGTAGGCGGACCCGCCTCTGGCGGGAACTCCGCAGCTTGCCCCCGCTGATTCGTTTTGCTCCCCGCTGCTTCGCTTTGCGAAGCAAAGCGACGGGGACAAAACGACGGGGGCGATTAAGCAAGGAGTGAACGTACGTTATTTGCCTAAATTAACCCTGAAACGTATCATCCCCTTCCTAACAAGAATGGGACAGTTAATTAAAACATAACTGTCCCATTCCTTGCTTATATAAAATATTTATTTTTTCTGTAACTAACCATCGGCGCAAAAAAATAACTCCCCGCGGTTTATTTCAAATACGCTTTGATGATCTTCTGTTCAGCCAAAGGCTTGTCAGATGAATCTTTAGCGGTATTTTCTATTTTGGTAACCGCATCATAACCGGATACAACTTCACCGAATATGGTATGCTTCATATTAAGCCAGGGAGTCGCTGCGGTAGTGATAAAAAACTGGCTGCCGTTTGTATTGGGCCCGGCATTCGCCATGGCAAGCAAACCTGGTTTGTCAAAACTTGCCTTTGAGGTAACTTCATCTTCAAACGGCCCGCCCCAAATAGACTCACCGCCTCTGCCTGTACCGGTAGGATCCCCGCCTTGTATCATAAAATTCTTTATAACACGGTGAAAAATTATACCATCATAATAACCTTTTTTAACCAGCCCTATAAAATTTTCACAGGTTTTCGGCGCGATATCAGTGAACAACTTAACCTCTATCACTCCCTGGTTTGTTTCAAGAACTACCGTTTGGACAGCCATAGTAGAATCTCCCGCGTAAACATTGTTAATAAAAAGAGCCATAACCAAAGCGAACAAAATTCTCTTCATTTTTGCGCCTCCTTTTTCGTTATTATACTTTTTAGAAGATTAAAATACAAGCAAAATATTAACTTTATTCTTTTGGCAACTCTATACTCACGGTACAGCCTTTGCCGATATCAGATTCAATCCAAATCCTGCCGTTATGCCTTTCCACAACCTGTTTTGCGATGGATAAACCTAATCCTGTGCCGGTTTTCTCTATCGCCTTGGCGTTAGAAGCGCGATAAAATTCCTGGCAAATCTTGGGGATTTCCTCTTTAGGGATACCGATGCCGTTATCCGTAACCTGGATCAAAACCGTATTTCCCTGATCCTTTAAAATTATCTCAACCCTGCCGTTCTCCCGGCTATATTTCAAAGAATTAATCAAAATATTCGAAATAGTTTCTTCTATATAGATTTGCGCGCCCTTGATCTTGTCTATAGCTGGAGCAATCTGGCAATCAACAATTATACCTTTATCTTTGGCCTTGGCTTCCACAAAACTGATAGCGCTGGCAACTGTCTTGGGCAAAGAAAAATAATCCATCTCTATATGTTTGCTTAACTTTATGCGGGTTATTTCCAACAAAGCTTTGACAAAAAATATGAGTTTTTCCGTCCTCTGCCCGGCCCTCAAAAGCAGATCCTCCTGTTTTTTATTTAACGCTCCGGTAATCCCGGAGTAAACAGGCTCGATACAGCCTTGTATCGCGGCAAGATGCTCTTTGATATCGTGGGAAACGCGCAGGACATATTCTGATTTTATGCGGTCCTTCTCATTCAAAAGCTCGTTTGCCATCCTCAAATCCTTTTCATGGCCTCTTAATCTTTTTGTGATTGAGGTGGCCATATACACAGCTATATATAAAGCGCTCACAAAAACAAAATAAACCCCTAGAATGTATATAAAATTTTTATGCTGATCCTGGCTAATAAAACCTATAAGGCAATAATGAGGCAAAATCCCGTAATATTCCAATATCACTATAGAGAAAAACAAGCCTACGGCAAAACTCGCCTGTAAAAATGACGCCCTGCGGCTAAGCAAGGTGCTTGCGATAATCATATGAAAAACAAAATAGAAAATAAAAGGATTCTCTATGCCGCCGGAATAATGGATAAGGATGGCAAGGCAAAAAAGGTCCAAAGTAATCTGCAGGTTAGTAACCTTATTAACAAACAAAAACCAATTTCGTGATTCTTTATTTTTGCTGGCTGTTAAAAAAATCAAAAATGCCAGATTGTAAAGCGCGATAATTACCGCTATGGCATAAAGCGGAAATAAAACCAGCGGTATTTTTAATATCCCGCCGGCAAAACTAACCGCGAAAATTATGCTTATTACAGCTACCCATCTTAATTTGATCAGCCAATAAACCCGCTCAACAAAACTTTCTTCCGAAATATATTTAGGCATTAATATAGGTGTTTAAAAATCAATAATGAGAAAAAAATGACTCTATTCAACGAAGCTAACAGTTTTTAGCGAATGACGATTTTAGTCAAAATAGTCCGAGTAATTTCGGGAATCCGCCACAATTAGTGGCGGACGGCGAGGATGTTTGAGCTCGTCCTGGGGCGACAGCCCCGACGAGCGAGTTCCGCAGCCGCCGAAATTACGAGAGACTTTTTGACGTAAAAATCGTCTTTGAGCGAAAAACCGTTAGCTTTGCTGAATTACGTCATTTTTTTGTGGCATAGGAAAGTATATATATGTCTACTAACCACTGAAAATCTGTTTTAAGTCATCTGCCTTCGGCAGATTTTCTTGCCAGAAGGGTTTGCACTTTAGAAATCAGCTCTTCGGCTTTAACGGGCTTCTCCACATAATCGTCAACCGGCAGCCACGTGTCGTCTCCGGATTCATTCTTAAAATCCAGGCCCATTTTTTCCTGTATAGCCGTCAAAACAATAATCGGAATATTTTTATAAAGTTTATTTTTCCTTATCTCCCTTGCCACCTCAAAACCTTTATCCGCGGTTTCCATCATCACATCCAAAATGATCAAGTTAGGATTTTCGCTTTTTACCTTCTTCAATCCCTCTTCCCCGTTTTTGGCAATAACTATCTGATAATTTTTACTCTCTAAAACCACCCTCATTGCCTCTACGATATCAGGGTCATCATCGATAATAAGAATGCGTTCTCCAGCCATTTTTTGCCTCCTTAATGAGCCCCCGCTGCTTCGCTTTGCGAAGCAAAGCGGCGGGGGCGAATTAATCCCGCAGCGTATTCGGAAAATATCGAAGAGATTTTCCGAATGTTTACGCAAGGGATACCCTATTATCCTTATTCAGGCTTATTCCTTACAAAATTTCCACCGTAGGCGGACCCGCCTTCGGCGGGAACTCCGAAGCTTGCCCCCGCTGCTTCGCTTTGCGAAGCAAAGCGACGGGGGCGTTTAAGCAAGAAGTAAACATAAATTTAACGCGATTTGAAATCCTTAAGCGTAAGTTTTAATCCAGCGGAATACAATTTCTCCCCGGAAGATGTTATGATAAACGCTTCTAGATCAGGAACCCTTGCTAACATTTCCAAACCCTTTGCAGCGCCCAGGACAAAAGGAATTTTCGTCCAAATCTGCGCGATTATAGGGTTAGCATACATAATCGTAACACTGACAACGCCTTCCGTGGGATACCCGGTTTTCGGGTCAAATATATGGTGATACCTCTTGCCATCCTTAACAAAAAATCTCTCATAATCCCCGGAACCCACCACGGCAAGGTCTGAGACGTCCAAGTATCCTACGATACCTTCGCCACGGGGGTCTTTAATACCCACTCTCCATAATTTTTCACCTTTTTTTCCTACAGTATATATATCACCTCCCGCGTCAACTAACGCGGAAGTGACCCCTTGAGCTTTTAAAACACTAGCCGCCTGAGCGAGCGCGTAGCCTTTAGCTATCCCCCCCAGATCTATTGCCGTAGCAGGATTATCCTTAGTTAATTTTCCATCCTGGATCAAAAGATGCCGGTAGCCCACGCTGTTTAAACAATTCTTAATCTCCTCTTCTTGGGGGAGATAATAAGTCTTACTGTTAAATCCCCAAAGCTCTAAGAGAGGCGCCACTGTAATGTCAAACGCGCCACCCGATTCTTTGCTTACTTCTAAACCAACCTTTATAAGGCCAAGGACCTCCGGATCAGTTATCGGCTCATTTTTATGATTAAACGTGTAAACTTGGCTTTCAGGCTTAAACGAACTGAATTTTTCATCTACCTCACTCATCCGTTTTAACGCCAAATCAACCGCTTGAGAAACAATTCGCTTAGGCCCTATGGCGGTGATGGTTACATAGGTATCCATCATAAAACGGGTTTGTTTCTCTACATAAATCCTTTGGGCATTATACAAACCTATGCCCCATAAACCCGCCGCAACCAGAATTATTGTAATAAATGCGATTTTAAATTTCCTATTCATTCTATACCATACTACTACTTTTCCGACTCCCGGTGTTAAGAAGGCATATTCCGCTTTCCAAACACCCGGAGCCAGCAAAATGGGGCCAGAATTAATTTTTAATTCTGACCCCATTTTAACCCTTAAAATCTATCCGGTCAATTCTTTTTAACTAAAATTTCTTACTCATAGCGACGGAAATCAAATGCGCTTCATAATCGTCCACATTATTATTGGAATCCTCATCATACATTGAATAGGTGTATTTAAGCGCGCAAGAGCTGTCTTTATTCAATGAATGTTTTAAACCAAGAAAAATATCCTGCGCAGTGTTATCCAGCCCCAAGGGTATGCCCGCCGCATTAAAATCATTAAAGTTAGCAGTATTATACGCGGAATAGCCCCCGTCCATAGATATATTCTTTGTAAGGGCATAACCATAATTAAACCTATAGACATCCACATCCGCGTTATAAAGAGGTATTGTCCCCCTGTCAGCGGCAGTTTTAGTTGTAGCATTCTTTCTCTCATAAAAAAATGAGCAATAAAGATACTCATACGGAGTAAGCGTAATCTCACCGGAATAAATATGCGCGTAGTATTTGGATTTCATAGTTTGCTCGGAAACTCTCGTACGTATGCCATAAACAGTTGAATCATAGGTATAGCCTAAATTTGAGGCTAACCATTTAAAAGGTTTATATTTTAACTTGGCGGATGGGCTGCGAGTGTAATAGGTCATCGTATCGATAAACCCTCTGTATGTATCACCCAAAGTAGGAGAAACAATATCCCCGGTCAAAAACTCATGTTTATTATCCGTAAACCCGTCCCTATTCTTTCCCTGTAAAGTAAGGCTTAATTTTGAAATCGGATACCATTTGCACCCAACTGTATAATTAGTGATATTGCTAACAATATCTGATTTTCTTGAAAAATTATTTGAACCGCTGCCAAAAGGAGAAGCGGATTGCTCTTCAAATTGGTCTTTGTAACTCTTTTCAAACTCACCATCCGCAAACCAAACAATATCCTTCATGCCGCTATATTTAAGCTCAAGGCTTTGGATAAATATCTTACTATAAGTATTGCTTTCAATATCTATAGCCGTTGTTGCCGTGTTATTAGAAGAAGTACCATTTTTATTGTTAAATTCCGCTTTTGAGGCAAAACTCATCAGGAAACTTTTAAATGGCGTAAAAGAAAAATTAGGCACTAAGGTAACGCTATTCTGCTCTATCGACGCGGGATTATCCCTATTTGTAGAACCATTCAAATTTTCCAAAGAACCCGCGACTTCATGGTTATAAAGCAATCCGCAAGAAGCAGTTAATTTATCATTCAGATCTTTAGCATAACGTAATGTTGTGGCATAACGATCTGAATCCATATGTAAATCCTGAATACTAGGGTTTCCTAAAACTCCGGTAGCTATAGTATAAGTCTGGCTGTAAATACTATTATTCTTAACTTTTGTACTCTCCCATAATTGCTCCGCGCTTGCCAAAGAATCCTTTGTTTCATGCTTTACCCCGAGTTTTACCCTGTCAATTTTTTCGTTTGTATCAAGATAAGTTGGATTTATATTCCTACTAACAGAACCGGGGCCGGTTACTCTCAGCCAACGCAACACAGACTTAGAGCCTTCGCGGAAATCCCTTTCATAAGAAAGCGAATATTCCGGGGCATCCTCTTTCGCCAAAATACCTTCTAACTTGAAACCGCCGATATCTAAATTTAGATCTTTATCGAGTTCCACAGGTGTATAATTAGCAAATCCTGAATAATGCCCGCCTGTGCCGTCAAAATATTTCCGGTACTCTTTAAAACCAAAATTAAGGCTGCCCACGCCTTCCCTGGCTAAGGTTAAATTAGAATTATAGTCATGGTTGCCCAAAATTGCCCTGCCGTCAAAGTTAAGTGAATCCTGATCATTGAGCTTTTTTGAAAGGCTTAAATTGTCTATTCCGCCGCTGGCATTACGCGACACCCAATGATCCTCTTCGAACTTTTCCCTGTCTCCTTTCGCGGTAACCGATAAGAAAGAGGGGCTGGCTTCAACAATCATCGGCTCTGCCGCAGGCTCAGCATGCGCGCAAGACAAAGTGAAAAAAAGAAACAAAAACAACATTAGAATGTTAAAACAAGATTTCTTATTTTTCATGGTTTTTCTCCTAATTTAGTATAATATAACCTTTACTTTAATTCCTAAGATGATCATTATAATTAGAGCCATGGACATTAGTATGACAACCTCCGCTAAAACATGGACCTCTTAGATAATCATCAGTATGGTCATTATGCCCCATATTAGGAAAACTTGACTGTGTATGGCATTTCAAACAAAGGTTAGCATCCCTTTCCGTAAGCATCTTATCATTTATCGAACCATGAACATTATGGCACACAATACAACCTTCTCTTGAAGCTTCATGCTCATAAACAAACGGCCCGGACTCAGTTTTATGGCATTTAGCGCAAAGCGCGTTTTTATTAAAAAGTGATTTACCCGCGCCGGGAATAACTCCGTCCTGGCTGTGCGGATCGTGGCAATCAGTACAAGTCATCTTGCCTTCAGGAACAGGATGATGATATTGCAGGCTGAATTCGGCTTTCTTTTCTAAGTGGCATTTATAACAAGCCTCAGGGCTTTTGCCGGTATTTACAATAGTAGCTTTTTTCTCCGCGTTTGTCGCTGCATCCACGTGCAGGCTACCTGCTCCGTGACAAGCCTCACAACCTTGGCCTTCTATTATTTCCGAATCCACAACTAACCGCGAATGTGTTGTATCCTTGAAATTTTTTACTACCTTTTCATGGCATGCCGCGCAGGAATCCATTCCTACAAATGTTGCTCCCTTTATATCCGGGGGAGGAACCACAATACCTCTGGCTCCCATAGTGTTACAACCGGAGAAACTTACTGACGCTACCACTACCATTGTAATGCCGATTAACAGTTTGGCGCCGTTGCTGCTTAGCATATCCCCTCCTATTATTATCTGGTGCCGGATTTAAAATAATCTTTACATATTATATATAAAAATACATTTTTTGTATAGTGAATTTTTCACAATTAAAATTTACCATACTTGGCAAGAACTTACGGACGCCACGCGGGTAAAATGAACCGTTCAGACTCCAGATAAAGTTTCGCGATAAAATCACTGAACAACGGTATTATCTGGCAAGGATTTTTTACTTTTTTAAAATCTATGCCACGGATATATTTTCTTGCCATTTCCCAAAATACCGGCACAGCCGTCCAGGATAAAGAAATAATCGCGGCAGTTCTCTTCTCGGAGATCCCCAACGGCTTTAACGGCGATAATAGCTTTGCCAAACCATTTCCCAAATCCCGAGGCGATGTTACCCTAACCAATAATGAACTTAACAATATAAGAAAAATAATCCTCCAGGCAAAAAAAACGCCTGCATTTAAACCTTCCGCGGTTATCGTAAAATAAGCCGTATGGAATAAAACCTGTTTACCTGAAGTAATAAACAAGGGAAATAAAAAAGAGATAAAAACCAGAAAAGAATATTTTCTCGCCTTTGAAAAAAGAAAACTAAAAGAAGATTGTGAAATTATTGCTAAAACAGCTAAAAATAAAGACAATCCAATGGATAACCACGAATTATTAAATATCAGTACAACTAAAGAAAGAATAAAAACCACCGCGATCTTTAATTCCGCGGGCATTCGATAGATTAGAGAATCCCCGGAGAAATAATGAGTGGCGGCTAAAGGCGGTTGATTTAACATCATAAGCTCTACTTTTGAGCCGCTTTCCCGCATCTGCCTGATTTTAAGGCAGGCCTGGCCGGATAATATACCAGTCAACCACCCCATTACTACCGCGCCTACGCATAACCACGGCAAAAAAACAAAGATTCCGGAATGTTTAACTAATAAAAAGTAAGCCAAATACAGCTGAGTCAGATTATGCGCTAAAGCCCCTAAAACACTTATCCCCACTATACTTAAACGATGCCGTTTATAAAAACAAGATAGCCGATAGAAAAACCCCATAACAACAGTACTTACTACTCCAGCCGAAAAACTCAATATAAACGCGGGCGACATAAAAGTCCCCATAATAAAAGAACTTAACAAAGCGCGTAAAACAGTTATTTCCAAAGCATATCTAAAACCCATAGTAATTAACGCTATAAGAGTAATCACATTAGCCAACCCCAGCCGCAATCCAGGGATAGGATGAGGGATCAACGATTCCGAGATCTGCAGCACGCAAGCCAAAGAAACCAAAAGCGCTGTTTTTTGAATGTTCTGTGATTCGTTAATTTCTGTCATTTTAAATTTATTTTCAAAACGTTACCGCATCCACAACTGAATCACCCTTTGATTTTATTTCCACCAAAACCTGATTCGGCACGCAAACAATAGTTTGCCCGCTATACTGAATCCAGCCCATATTCATGCAGAGATGCCGCGGGCAATCTGAATGCTCTATTCTTAACCGCCCCTTTGCGGCTTGAACCCGCATTTTTCCGCCAAGGATGTCAATTGTTCTATCCTTGTTTAAATCAACCTGCTCTAACAACACCTTGCCTTGATAAACTAAAGCCAGCTTTGTTTGCGCGTCCTGCCGCAAACAGCTCCGCAACCCCCAAACAATAAAAAAACCCGATAAAAACAGTATCAGGCCGATAAAAACAAGATCAAATTTCGACGTCCTAAAAAAAACAGCATCTTCCTTCGGTTCATTCATCTTCCCACGTTTATAATTTTTTAGCAGTTCTTTCGTAAATAAGCTACATTAAATTGTCTGACGGAACTGATGGTTTTTGAGCGAATGACGATTTTAGTCAAAATAGTCCGAGTAATTTCGGGAATCAGACAATCAATTCATTGATTGTCTGACGACGAGGATGTTTGAGCTCGTCCCGGGGCGATAGCCCCGACGAGCGAGTTCCGCAGTCGCCGAAATTGCGAGAGACTTTTTGACGTTAAAAAATCGTCCTTGAGCGAAAAATCCATCTGTTTCGTTAAGCAATACCATTTTATAACTTATTTACGAATGAGCGTTTATATCAGCAACCCTCTCCACTATATCATCCGCTAAACTGAATAAGCTGTCTTTAAAATCAGAATCGTCCAACTTATTTAAACCGTTTTTTGCTTTCCGAATATACCCGCCGACTTCTTCTTTTGTTTTAACGAGCGCCTCGGAATTCATAGCCGCTTGTTTTATTTCTTTGAACGCGCCCTGTTTATCCGATTGTTTTACAAGCGCCAGCAAACGGCGTTTATCTTTAATTTGCGATAATAAATTTAATACCGGCAGCGTCAACTCCCCCATTTTAAAATCCGCGCCCGGAGTTTTTCCTAAATCCTCTTTTTTGCCGAATAGATCCATGCAATCATCGGTTATTTGGAAAGCGATCCCGATATTTAAGCCATAATCCTTTAAAGCGCCGTGAATATCCTTTGGGCTGTTAGAAAGCATTGCTCCTGCCTGGCAAGAAGCGGCAAACAAACCAGCGGTCTTATTTTTTATAATAAGTAAATACCGCTCTTTCAACAATGAGATATTCTCTCTTTCACAGACTTGCAAAAGCTCACCTTCACACATCAAACTGGCAGCCTGGCTGATACATTTCAAAACATCTGTATTCCCACAGGTAGCAATCAATTCAAAAGCTTTAGAATAAAGATAATCTCCAAAAGCGATAGACATATCCTGCCCCCATTTGGAATTAACACTGGGCCGGTTATGGCGCAGAGAAGCATGGTCTATAACATCATCGTGGATTAAAGAAGCGGTATGAATTAACTCTATCGCCGCGGCAATATTAATTAACTGATGGCTTGTACTTTGAGGCTTTTCCCTTGTGCCCTTGTGCTCTTGTGCTCTTGTGCTCTTGTGCCCTGAAGCGGCTTTCGCCGAAAGAATAACCAACGCCGGCCTTAACCTTTTCCCCGGAGCCTCAAGCAGGAAACGGTTAACTTTTAAGATAGAATCATGCTTTGTCTCGCTAAGAGATGTTTCTATAGTGCTTTCAACCTCTTTTAGCTCTCTTTTAATAGGATAATAAATTTCTTTTAACCGCATGATTTTTTAGCTAACCGATTAGAAAATTTTATCTAAAACAAAACCCACGCATAATAATATGCCAATAATAGAATGGAGCCCGATTGTTAAAGCATTTGCCGGCAACAACTCGTTAATCTTGTCAAAGTTGTTTTTAGATATCACAAATGCTTTTAAGGCTAACGGCAGGCTTAATAATACTATAAGAGAAAGAAAAGGCAAAAACTTTAAAAAGGCTAAAATTATAGTAATTAAATATGTGGCGGCCAACAAACATTGATACAAAATCACCGCTTTTTGTTTGCCTAAAATAACTACAAGCGTCTTTTTACCTACTGATTTATCGCCGATATAATCGGGGAATTCATTTATAAATAAAACCAAAGCGATCAAAATACCCACAGGGATAGAAACAAGTGCCGCTTTAAGAGATAACTGCCGCGCCTGAACATAATACGAGCCCAATACCATCAATAAACCAAAACCGATAGCACAGGCCAGTTCACCGAAGCCGCCATAAGCTATCCGAAACGGCTTCGCGGTATAAAAGAAAGCCAGGAATACTCCCGCTGCCCCTAAAATAAGAATAACGTTGGTGCCGGATAAATAATTCAAGTAAAGGCCGATGATACTGCCTGAAATAAACGAAACGAAAGCAGCGTATAAAACATTTTTTGGAAGTAGTAACCTCTCCTGGATAACTCTGCTTCCCCCGCTAAAAGGCGTCGGATTGGGGTTTATCTCATCACAGCCCGATAAATGATCGTAATAGTCATTGGCCAAATTTGTCCCCGCGTGCATTAGGATAGCGCCAATAAGAGTCAGCCAAAACCTCTGCCATAAAAACACGGATGTGTCATGCCAAGCCATTATGCTGCCCAATGCCACCGGTATTATCGCTGCCGTAAAAAAAGGCGCCCTGACCGCTTTAATCCAGACTTTTAAACATTTAACCATTAATTACGCCCCTTCTATCGTTATGGAATGCGTCGGGCAAAGATACGCGCATGCCCCGCAGCCGATACAAGTATCAGAAACCTTATCAAAAGGAGTTTGGACTTTCCTTTTATTTCCCCTATTGGAAAAATTTATCGCGTTCATACCTACGACTTCAGAACATACCCTTACGCATAAGCCGCATAACACGCAATTTTTTTTATTATTTAAAGTAATACGCGATTCTGTAATGCCATACTCTTGCGCCAATTTTTTTATTTTTTCCGAATCAGGGCAGCGCGCCAATAAAAGCTCAAAAATAATCTTACGCGTTTTTATAACCCTTTCCGTATCGGTTTTAATAACTAACCCTTCGGTAACTCTATAAAGGCATGATGTTTGCACACCGAGTTTAGCGCCGCCTGTTATCTCAACTAAACATAAACGGCACGCGCCATAAGGCAATAAATCCTTGTGCTGGCATAAAGCGGGAATTTTTATTCCCGCGTCAGCCGCGGCTTCAAGAATAGTCTTACCTTCTTCAACCTGCAATTTCTTATCGTTAATAGTAATGTTTATCATATGGGCTCCTCTTATTCTTATTTGCCGTGAATTCAATATAGCGGCGCGTTCGGGGAACGCGCCCTACTTACAAGAATCAAAATAATATGTATAATCCCCTTTTTTATAATTATAAATAATCTGCACCTTCGAATCTGCCGCCACTAAAGCCGCCAGCGTTTCCGCGATATTGCCCATTGGTTTCATATCCGCGTGGCTAAGTTTAAATACAGCTCTTATTCTTGTGCCAATGCCTCTCTCTGATTTAATCTCCAGATTACCGCCTGCCTGCTGGGCGGACTGAGCTAACAACGCGAGCCCTAAACCTGTTTTCTTGCCGCCTTTAGTGGTAAAGAATGGATCCACAGCCTTTTTAGCCGTTTCTTCATCCATTCCTATTCCATTGTCCTTTATTGTTAAGATCAACTGATCTTTAATTGGATCTTCTAAAACTTCAATTTCTATTTTACCGGCATTTGCCCGTATCGCGTTCTGGGCTACATCAAGTATATGTAAAGATAAATCCTGCATTCTACATTAAAGATTTAACAGCTCTTCCTTCAACGCCTTTAAGCGCCAGGGCAAATTCCGCAACTGCCGGTTCTTTTAATAAACAAACGGAAAAAACCGCGCCGATATCCGTTAAAAAATGCGCGTCCGAAAATTTAACCAACGGCAAGCCGTATCTTTTATATTCCGCGATTTTATCCGGGCCGCAATTCCTGGAAACTTCCGCCGCGTCCAAATTTAACCCCTCAGGGATAAAACCTAACTGCCCGATAATACCGAAAGACTCCCGGTCGATATGTGACGCAATAGCTAATCCTCCGGCATCATGAATCAAATCAACAACCTTATCGACAGAAAAGCCGGCCGCGCCGCTCAACAACTTTTCATTAGAACTAACCGGCCCGTCATATTCATCAACAATAATCTGTTCGCCGAATTTTTTCTCGTCGTTTTTACCGGGCAAATTTGCGTATATAACTTCCTGTATTTTCTCCAGGCTGCTATCGCTATCAAAGAAACCCATGATATGAGCTTCTTCACGGGAACTTATTTCTATGCCTGCGAAAACAGCTATATTCTCTTTTCTACCGGCTTTTTTTACGGCTAAAACATTTTCCGTTGAATTATGGTCGCAAATCCCAATAATATCCAAGCCGCGTATCTTTGCCTGTTTAATTATTGCCGTAGGCGCCATCGCCAAATCCGCGCAAGGAGAAAGGCAGGTATGGATATGTAAATCCAACCTAAACTCCTTTAACATCATTTTTCTTTCCAGTAACCCCTAATGAATATAACCTGCCGATTAATTCAAATGCCGTCAACTTACTTACCAGGATAGGGATATTTTCACTTTCCGCTTTTTCAACAGTTTCTTTTTCCGGCTCCCTGCCGTTTATAAGGATAATCCCGCTCAAAGACTTAATACCGGCAACCGCGACTATATTCTTATGTATTTGCAGCGTAACCCAAAGGCTGCCTTCTTCGGCATTAGCAAGCACATCGCTTAAAAGGTCGCTGGCATAACCGTTATTAACCTGGCTATCTAATTCACTAAACTTCCCTCTAACCTCTAAGCCCAATTTTTCAATGATCTCTTTTAATATCATTTTCGCTCCCTATTTAACTGCTAAATGCTTAGAAGGCGCGGGATTCATGTAAATACTAAACTTCAAATTAGTCCCCTCTCCGACTGTAGAAGTCAATTCCATACTATCAGAGCACTTCTGAATATTATTCAATCCCATCCCCGCCCCGAACCCCATCTCTCTGACCCACTCCGGCGCGGTTGAATATCCCGGTTCAAGCGCTTTCTTAATATCAGCGATACCGGGGCCGGAATCTTTTACTATAATATTGATCTTATCCGGCCGCACCTTTACCGACATCTCTCCGCCTTCGGTAAAAACAACAAGGTTTAATTCCGCTTCATAAGATGCGATGGCCGCCCTGCGGACAATATCAGGATGAATCCCAAGGCGGGTTAAAGTTTTTTTTATCCCCGCGGAGGCTTCGCCGGCCCGGTTAAAATCCTTGCCCAAAACATAATACTGAAAAATAAGCGTAGTCTTATCCGCTAAAATATCTTCAAATATATGACTTGCCCGGTAGCGGTGAATTTCTTCTTCGTGATAATCGATCTCAACTTCTTCCAGTAATTTCGCGATGATATCACCCTTGGTTATCACTCCTACCAACTTATGGCTCGTTCTGTCTATTACCGGTAAACGCCCAAACCCGAATTTCTCAAGCATGCCCACAGCGGCAACCACGGGCTCATCCGCGTATAAAGTTTTGACATCCGTAACCATCTTATCCTTTATAGCGCAATCTTTGGCGCCGTCAGCCAGCCATTTTATAAAATCTTCAATGCTGATAATCCCGACTATCCGCTCGCCCTCTATGATCGGCGTGCCTGAAATACGATTAGACCTTAATACTTCCCTCAACTCACTCATTAAAGTTTGAGGAGTTAAAGTAATCACTTTCCTGGTCATCGCGTCGCTGACTTTTAATTCATACACCAACTCCTGAACTTTAGTCAACCTTTTCTCGGAAGTCATTTTACATCAGAAGTTAGGCAGCTGGAAACCCCTTCTTTAAACAATAAACCGCAGGATTCGTACATGGAAAATTTAGTAACTAAAAGCGGGATCTTATTTTCCTTAGCTAATTGTATGGTTTCACTTTGAGGTTCTTTATCGCAGACAAAACAAATAGCCGAGATATCGGCTATTTCGGCGGTACGCACTACCTGAGAATTAGTAAGCCCGGTTATAAGCATGGAGCCGCGCTTAACAAAGGTCAGGACATCGCTCATTAGGTCAGAGCCATAGACACAATTTATTTCTTTTCCTAAATATTCTTCACCGGTAATAATTTTTGCTTCAAGAAAATTTCTTATATCGTTAAGCTTCATATTATTCTTTTATCACCGCGCCGAACTTGCAGACCTCAAGGCAAAGCCCGCATTTAACGCATTTCCCGGAGTCAATATTGTGCGGCTTTTTCTTTTCTCCTGTAATTGCCGTAGTAGGGCAATTCTTCGCGCATACCGTGCAACCCACGCATTTTTTCTCATCAATACGGAATTTTATTAATGCTTTACATACCTTCGCGGGGCACTTTTTATCCCTGATGTGCGCCTCATATTCACTCTTAAAATAACGCAATGTGCTTAATACCGGATTGGGCAGGGTTTGCCCCAAACCGCACATTGACGCGTCTTTTATCGCTAAAGATAATTCTCCAAGCAGCTCCAGGTCGCCTTGCTTACCTTCACCATTACAGATCCTTTCAAGCATCTCAAGAAGCGCGGTGGAACCATCGCGGCAGGCGGAACATTTCCCGCAAGACTCGTCATTCGTAAACTCAAGAAAATATTTTGCCACATCCACGACACAGGTATCTTCATCCATAACAATCAACCCGCCCGAACCCATAATAGAGCCGGCCTCGGTCAATCTTTCGTAATCCACCGGCAGATCAAGAAGGCTTTCCGGGATACATCCTCCGGAGGGCCCGCCGGTCTGCAACGCCTTAAATTTCTTTCCGCCGGGAATGCCTCCGCCGATATTATAAACTATTTCTCTTATCGTGATACCCATGGGGACTTCGACTAACCCCGTATTATTAATTTTACCGACTAAAGAAAATACTTTTGTGCCTTTACTTTTTTCCGTGCCTATGGCAGAAAACCATTTTGCCCCGCGATTAATAATGTTCGGAACATTGGCCCAGGTTTCAACATTGTTTATATTCGTAGGTTTTCCCCACAACCCCGCTTGAGCCGGAAATGGCGGCCTCTGCCTTGGTTCAGGCGGCCTGCCTTCAATAGAACCGATAAGCGAAGTTTCTTCGCCGCAAACAAAAGCGCCCGCCCCCTGCTTCACATGGACGTTAAAACTAAAATCCGTGCCGAATATATTTTCTCCGACAAGCCCGTATTCCTTAGCCTGCTTAATCGCGATCTCTAACCTCTTTGTTGCAAGCGGATATTCCGCCCTGATATAGATATACCCCTCGCTGGCTCCTATAGCCCTGGCGCCTATCAACATCCCCTCAAGCACGGAATGCGGGTCTGCCTCAACAATGCTTCTATCCATAAACGCGCCGGGGTCTCCTTCATCAGCGTTACAAATTATATATTTTAATTCTCCGGGAGATTTCCTGCAGAATTCCCATTTTAAGCCTGTGGGAAAACCGGCGCCTCCGCGGCCGCGCAAGCCGGAATCTTTCAATTCTTTTATGATGCCCTCCGGAGTCATTTGAGTAAGCGCTTTTGCCAAAGCTTTATAACCGTCTCTTGCGATATACTCATCAATTTTTTCCGGGTCAATTAAACCTCTGTTCTTCAATACTATTAAAGACTGCCGGGAGAAAAAATCTATATCGCTTATTTTAGGTATCGCCTCTTTCTCGGCGGGAGGAACAAACATAAGTTTCTCAACAGGCCTGCCTTTAAGAAAATGCTCCTCCACCAGATTAGGAATAACTTCTTCCGTAAGGCTATGATAAAAAATCCCATCAGGCAAAACAGTCATTAACGGCCCGACCGCGCAAAAACCAATACAACCGGTCATAACAATAGCAACCTCATTTTCCAGGTTATGTTCCCGGAGCTCTTTTTCCAAGGCCTCTTTTATCTTAAAAGATTTATTGGAAACGCAGCCGGTGCCCGCGCACAACATCAACTGCAGCCTGTATCTTTTATTAGTTTGTTCGCTCATAGTTTATTCAGCCTAATACAACTTCTCGCCGCCCTTGGCAAAAGCGTAATCTTTAACTATTTTTCCGCCAAGCACATGCTCTGATAAAATCTTTAAAATCTTTTCCGCGGTCAAATCAACATACATTACAGGAGCCTGATCCTTTAATTCCACGGTAGCCATCGGCTCTTTGCTGCACAAACCCGCGCACCCGGAACTTGTAAGAATAACATCGTTAATATTCTTTTTTTCAAACTCTGCTAATAACGCGTTCATAATTTCCCTGGCTCCGGCGGCAATACCACATGTCCCCATGTGCACAGTTATTTTAGCCTTGCCCGCGCCTTCGCGTAAAAGGGTGGTTTTTTTGACTCTTTGCGCGATCTTTTCTAAATCTTCAATATTTATCTTTGCCATTACGCTTCCTTTTTCTCTTTATACATTTTAACTAAATCGATTGCCTTTTTATTATCCATCATACCGTGGATCTCTTCACCGACTTTTAAAACAGGAGCCAAACCACAGCAGCCTAAACAGCGGACAGTCTTCAAAGTAAACAACATATCTTCCGTAGTATGCTCTCTTTTTATACCCAGCTCGTTTTCCAGCGTAGAAATTACTTTTTCAGCTCCCTTAACATGGCAGGCTGTCCCCGTGCAAACGGTAATTACGTATTTACCTATTGGCTCCAAACTAAAGGCGTTGTAGAAAGTGGCAATCCTATAAACCATGCTTAAAGGCAGTTTCAATTCGCCTGAAATATACTTTAACACCGGTTCAGGCAAATAACTATATGTTTCATTGACCTTTTGCAAAACCGTAACTACCGCGCCTTCCAGATCCCTTATCTCTTCTTTAATTGCCGCGATCCTTGTCCTGTCTTTTTCATTTAATTTTATGCCGGCTTCATTTCCATCACAACCGCAGGATAACTGTTCAGCTATCTGAAATTTCCAGCGTAATTTAGGGTCATAGGTGCGTTTTTTTACTATAGTTTTGACAATTTCTATATAATCAGGTATATAAATTTCCAGGTCATTTTTTACTTTCACCTGACAGGCAAGCCTCATCCCGGCAATCTTCTCTTCACGGCTCATAAAGCCTTCTTCCGTAGGCAGTATCTGTCCGCCGCCGCTTAACACTCTTACTTTACAATATCCGCAGCTGGCTTTGCCGCCGCAAGAAGATGAAATATTAATTTTATTCTCCGTGAGGATCGGAAGCAGATAACCGCCGCCTTGAACTTTAAATTCTTTTTTCTCATTCTCCTGGTTAACAGTTATTTTGCATTCGCCATAAGTAACCAGCATCTTCTCGGCTACAACCAAGAGAATAGCGATCACAACCAAAACCAGGTTCATTATAAGGATAGAAATCATTGCAGTGTAATCATCCCCGCGAAACCGGTAAAAGCCAAAGCCATAATCCCGGCAATAATCATCGTAATGCCCGCGCCCCTAAGCCCCTTAGGGATATCGCTGACTAACCTCATCTTTTCTTTTATCGCAGCCATTAGTATTATAGCCAACGCCCATCCGGCGCTTGTTCCCACGGAATAAAAAACCGTTTGAATAAAATTATAATCCCTTAAAACCATAAATAAAGAAACCGCCAAAACAATACAGTTTACGGTAATAAGCGGCAGAAAAATCCCAAACGAAGACTGTAAAGGAGGAAAGAATTTTTCAATGATCATTTCCAACAGCTGCACTGATGCCGCGATAACTATGATAAAAATCAAAAACGAAAGGATCTCCGCTTTTGCCGGCACCAATATTTTCCAGTATATCGGCCAATTAATTATCGCGGTTAATGTAACCACAAAAATTATCGATGTGCCCATGCCTACCGCGGTTTTGAAATTTTTAGAAATGACAATAAAAGGGCACATCCCCAATATATAGGTAAGCGCGATATTATGGGTAAATATAGAAGCAATTAATAAAATTAAAGGACTGGTAGGATTGCTCATGTTAACTCTCCGTTTTTTTGGCGATTGAGCGCATAATCCAGAGATATACCCCCAGCAGGAAGAACGCTCCCGGAGCAATTGTCAATATTACCCAATTAGTCCAGACAGCAGGCATTATCCTATGCCCTAAAAGCGTCCCAAATCCAAGGGGCTCTCTCACCAGCGCCATTAAAATCAACACCAAACTATAACCGACCCCGCAGCCAACCCCGTCTAAAAAAGAATATATTGGCCCGTTGCTCATAGCAAACGCTTCGGCGCGGCCCATAAGAATACAATTAGTGATTATTAAACCGACATACGGCCCCATTGCCTCGCTTATCGGCGGAAAATATGCCTTGAGAAACCTGTCCACGCAAATCACGAAAGTCGCGATAATCGTCATATAGGCAAGCATTCTTACCCTGGAAGGTATGACATTACGGAAAAGAGCGACAAATAAAGAACTAAAAGCAGTGCAAAAAGTAACACCTATGCCCATCGCGAAGGCGTTCTCCATGCGGTTAGTAATCGCCAAAGAAGAACAAATACCCAAAATCATGCAAAATATCGGATTTTCATCCCAAATACCAAATGTAAAGATCTTAAACCATTTTGCCTGCGTAATACTGCTTTTTTTAGTATCTTTTTTCTCCATATTTTATCCTTTTACCCAGCTAAAGCTGATAAATATTTATTAACCGTATCATTAAGCAGCCGCTCAAAAGCGCGGCATGAACCGGTGGCACCCGTAATCGCGTCGACTTCATTTTTCTGCGCGGCCTTGCCTTCAGGCATAAAAATTAATTTAGGCAATATCTCTTTTTTCTTAAATTGAATAAGATAATCTCTATCGGCAATACGGCTGCCCAAACCGGGAGTTTCTTCCTGATAAGTAACTTTAATTTTACGGATAGTCTTTAAGTCTTTTTCTAAACTGATAATCCCGGCGATAGGGCCCCAGAGCCCGGGCCCGCGGAAAGAAAAAGCGACACTGCCGTCCAATGCCTGATAAAAAGTATACTTATCTTTATTCAATACTTTAATCTGTTCATCAAATATTTTTATGACGTCAGGTTTTTCGAAAGGAATTTCTAAAGCTTCCAGCACTGAAGATTTCAGCTTTAATTCATCATTTTTAGCGATTAACACCGAAGTAAAGGCGTTAACCCCCACAAGAAGGGCGCCGGAAACAGTCCCCATTATTAAAACAAATATTACTATTTTTATCGCGTTTTTCACTTTTTTCTGTACCTTATATTTAATACAACCGTGTCTATTAACGGAGAAAATACATTAAGAATAAGTATACTGAACATAACCCCTTCTACATACCCTGAAAAACTGCGGATCAACACCGTCAAAAGGCCTAATAATATAGAAGCAATCCATCTGCCGCCTTTAGTAAAAGGGCTGGTTACAGGGTCGGTCGCCATAAAAAACGCGCCCAGTAATAAACCTCCGGACAATAACTGAAAACCAGCAGGCGCTATATTACTATTATGAAAAAAATAACTATTCGCCCCCGCGAACACTAAAACTGTGGACAAATAAGTTAGGGGGATCCTCCAATCAATTATCCTGGTAAAAATTAAAAATACCCCTCCGATAATAAGGCCGATACGGAATGTTTCGCCGATACAGCCGGCACTCTGCCCAAAAAGCAGGTTTGCGTATGAAGTCGCTGTTGCCTGATTCTTCAATAACGCAAGCGGGGTCGCGGAAGTTACAGCATCCAAGGTATTCTGATAATGCAAAAATCCACCCAGGCCGCTTGTAAATGGCATCTGCCAATTAGAACTCATTATCTTGGGAAAAGCCACGCTTAAAAAAATCCTGCCGACAATCGCCGGATTAAAAATATTTTTGCCTGTGCCGCCAAACACCTCTTTGCCGAATAAAACCCCAAAAACAACCCCTACTGCCACAACCCACAAAGGCGTTGACGGCGGAAGAATTAACGGAAAAATAAGGCCGGTAACAAGAAAGCCTTCGTGTATTTCTTTTTTTCTCACGATAGCAAAAGCCACTTCCACTAAGCCGCCGAAAACATAAGAAACCACGATTATCGCTAAAACGCGTAAACCCCAAAAATATATGGAAGCCAAAGTTGCCGGAACCAGCGCGATGATCACCGTTGTCATAAACCGCTTTATATCAATACGGTCGGCAATATGCGGCAAAGAATTTACCTTATCCGTCCCGAATAACGCCTCATCTAAAGCGTTAAGTATCGGCTGAAGCTTACTCAAATAAGCATTCTTTTTTAATATGCCGTGTAATTTTTCTATTCCAACCTTAATAAAACGCATATATTATTTTTTTGTAATACTACGTAATTCTTCCAACCCTTTAAGTTCAAAACCGGGCAAAACACATTTATCCCGGTCCAGGCCTTCTTTAGCCAGTTCCTGCTGCCCTTTTTTAATATGCTGCAGTAAAAGTATCTTCGAAGGGCAAACAAAATTACACAACCCGCATTCAATACAACTATATATCCCGTAATTCACCAGTTTCTCATCAATAATCTCACGCTCCACATGTTTGCTCAATAAATGCGGAATTATTTTTACAGGGCAAACCTCTTCACAATAGCCACAGGAAATACAAGGCCGCTCCTCTCCATGTTGATTGCTATCAGGCGATTTTCGCGCGCCCGGCAGCCACTGCGCTAAAAAAGCGCGGGTATAAGAATCAGCATTAACGCCCGGGCTTAAAAAAGCTAAAAACTCCCTTTCTTTATTCTCCGGTATAGCTATGATCTCTGAAAACGTGCGATCAACCGGCAAAGAAAGATCGTTTAAATTAATGCCCATAAGTAAACTATTCAATATTACCCTTTGGGGAAATTCAATCTTCAGCCTCTCATTAACAATTTCATTTAAAGAAGTTCCTACGCGCACTTTCAAATGCGTATTTTCTTTAAAAGAGGGCCCGCAAAGCGCGATTGTTTTTTCAATCAACGGTTTGCCTTCTATTACCGCCTCAGACACCCCTAAAACAGCTTGAATATCCAGAACCACCACTCCTATATTAGCCGCGGAATAACCGTAAGGAAACTTCCGGTTCAGCAAAGTTGTAACCAAGATTTCTTCAGCCGCCGCGGGATATTTTGCGTCTAAAGGATAAATATCCAGCCAATCCAATTGCGCGGACAACTCAACAAACCGGCCTATCAACTCTTTCTTTTGCGCGTTTACGGCTAAATGCACTTTAGCCTTCGGCATTACCTTATTTAAAATTTTTATGCCTTCGAAGAAATTCACAAGGCTATTATCCTTTAACAACAACTCCAGGGAAATATTGTAAGGCTGGGCGCCAACGGCATGAATAATCAAATGCTCTGCATCTTCCGGAGAAATTATTGAGCTTTTAAAACGGGTAGGTATGCCGGATTTGCCTAGAGAACTGGCCCCTGAAAGATAAATCAATTCTTCAATTTTTTCACTGCTAAGTTTCTGCCATTGAGCGGAATAACCGGGTAGGCGGGATATTTCTTGAGAGGAATTACTTGCCTTAATTACAACCGCTGAAACCTTATGCTTAAGGTAATCTATAGCCTTAATATCTTCAACAACCCCGTTTATAGAAGAATGTACCGGGCTTGAAATACTTGCATCATCTCTGGCAATAATCTGTCCGGCAAAAACTTTATCACCCTTCTTAACCAAAGGCTTAACTTCTATGCTAAACCCCTGCCTCAAGGGAATAATAACTTGAGAAGGAGTTTTTTCTTCCAAAATTTCCGGTTCGGCCTGGTTTATATAATTCTTAAACCTGTATCCACCCTGAAACTGCCTTGCACGTTTTAACATTATTCTAATTAATAACTAGGTGCTACCTATAAGCGCTATTGCTATATACCCTGTTAATATTTTTTATATGTAGCAAACAAAAAAATTATGCCTGCCCATACCTTAAGTAAACAGGGCAAACATCTTTTTGTTCTGGTTTACAATTTTTTACTTCCCAGCAGCGGGTAGTGCATAATATATTTTTAACGCCTTGAATATTTATCTTTTTCTTCTGTATCAAATCCCTGACATACTCTAACCGCTCAATATCACACTGAGAATAAAACCTATTTTTACCTAAACGGGCAGGGTGAATTAACCCCTTATCTTCCCATATCCGCAGTGTGGCAGGGCAAACTTTTATTAATTTTGCCGCGATCCCAATGGTATAAACCGGAGTGGTATTACCTCTTTCCACCTGCACCTCGTGAATTATATTAATATCTTGTAATTTATATCACAAAGTAGTTCTTTGTCAAGCATATTATGAAAAAAATGTCAAGCCAAAATAGAAATGTCGTATTATTACCAAAATAGGAATGTCGTATTTCTGTTTTTAAAGAGCTCCTGCTAAAACTTCTTCTTTTTCCTTTGAGCCGAATTTAAAGTTGTGCCAAGGATGATCCTTAGGTGGCGTATAGGCTCTAGCAAATAGATGCGGCTTT
>Ga0209515_10000314_pt1 | contig 91031 bp, 97 predicted proteins | sample Subgroupgradi54m_FD_187454 | JGI IMG/M metagenome (GOLD analysis project Ga0209515, IMG submission 187454) | Subsurface groundwater microbial communities from S. Glens Falls, New York, USA - GMW60B uncontaminated upgradient, 5.4 m (SPAdes)... ...
TGGTTCTATTTTAAGAAATAGAACTAATGCAACACAAAAAGTTGAATTGATAAGCAAATTAATAGCACATAATGTTGACAGAATGCAACATTATTTTTTGCTTATTCTTGAGGGTTGCACCAACGCATAAATTAGAAACCTTTATAAATAAGATGCTTGCCTAAATAAGATACCCTGAGAAAAGATAAGATATCTTTTTGATGTTCATTATCTTTTCACATTTTCTAATTTTTATTTTTTAAAAACATGTTGGTTTTATCCGACATGTAAAAGTGAATGCTTAATCGGATGATTGAGTATGATGTATGAGTAAAAGTAATTGGTAGAGGATGCAAGTTTTAAGTCAATATTTGCGGTCACTAGTTCCCGTTGATCCTGCGGGAGATCGCTGCTATTGGGATTCGATCAAACCATGCAAGTCAAAGGGTCTCGTAAGAGACACTGGCGTCAGGCTCAGTAACACGTCGATAATCTACCTTACAGTTCTGGATAACCTTGGGAAACTGAGGCTAAACCATGATATGAGATTGAGGCTGGAATGCACTTTCTCTGAAACGAAAGGCTGTAAGATGAGTCGGTGGCTGATTAGGTAGTTGGTGAGGTAAAGGCTCACCAAGCCAAAGATCAGTAGGGGGGATGAGAGTCCACGCCTCGAGAAGGGCACTGATACAAGGGCCCTAGTCCTAAGGGATGCAGCAGGTGCGAAGTCTTTACAATGCGCGAAAGCGTGATAAGGGAATCCCAAGTGCTTACCTTTTGGTAAGCTTTTGCTAAGTGTAAATAGCTTAGCGAATAAGTGGTGGGCAAGACCGGTGCCAGCCGCCGCGGTAACCCCGGCGCCACAAGTGGCGATCACATTTATTGGGTCTAAAGCATCCGTAGCCGACTTAATAAGTTTTTTGTGAAATTGTTAAACTTAACTTAACAGTGCGCAAAAAATACTATTTAGTTAGAGACCGGGAGGGGTGAGGGGTATTCCTTGGGAAGCGGTAAAATGCGATAATCCTTGGAAGACCACCTGTGGCGAAGGCGCCTCACTAGAACGGGTCTGACGGTGAGGGATGAAAGCTAGGGGAGCGAACCGGATTAGATACCCGAGTAGTCCTAGCTGTAAACGCTGTGAACTGTGTGTTGCATATTCTACGTGAATATGCAGTGCCGTAGCGAAGGCGTTAAGTTCACCACCTGGGAAGTACGGCCGCAAGACTGAAACTTAAAGGAATTGGCGGGGGCGCACTACAAGGAGTGGAGTGTGCGGTTCAATTTAATTCAACTCAGAGAACCTCACCAGGAGCGCCGGCCGAATGAAGGTCAGATTAAAGGTCTTACCTAACAAGCCGAGAGATGGTGCATGGCCATCGTCAGTTCGTGCCGCAAGGTGTCCTGTTAAGTCAGGTAACGAACAAGACCTGTATCTTCAGTTGCTACCAAGTTAGAAATAACGATTGAGCACACTGAAGAGACTGCCTTGGTAACAAGGAGGAAGGTGCAGGCAACGGTAGGTCTGTACGCCTCGAATCTCCTGGGCCACACGCGCGCAACAATGATAGGAACAATGGGCTGCAACTCCGAAAGGAGAAGCCAATCCTCTAAATCCTGTCTCAGTTCAGATCGAGGGCTGCAACTCGCCCTCGTGACGCCGGAATTCCTAGTAATCGGACGTCATCATCGTCCGGTGAATATGTCCCTGTGCCTTGCACACACCGCCCGTCAAACCAACCGAGCAGGGTTTAGGTGAGACCTAATCAAGTTGATTAGCTCGAACCTGAATTCAGTAAGGTGGGTTAAGTCGTCACAAGGTAACTGTAGGGGAACCTGCAGTTGGATCACCTCCTAAAATTTAAAATAGAAAAATTTAAAACTGAATTTCTCTACCAGCTTTTATTACTCATACAAAATGGGCTCGTAGCTCAGTCCGGTAGAGCATCGCCCTTGCATTCTGAACAAGTAAGGCGAGGGCCTCGGGTTCAAAGATTTGCTTAAGAAGAAATCTGAAAGTCCCGACGAGTCCATTTCATTTTCATAAATTCAAAAAATAAAATGCAACACATAATTAGAAAGTTATGTGTGAAGGGTTATAATCCTCGACTCAGAGGAAAATAATAATTATAACCATGCAAAGGAAGGTTAGGTCTTACACTGGAAATCCATTAGGCGGATGACTAAGCTCAAAACAATGAAGAAGGGCGTGGCAAGCAGCGAAATGCTTTTGGGAGGCGCATGCAGCCTTTGATCAAAAGATTCCTTAATGAGACTTCTCAATCGCAAGATTAATCCGAAAGGATGAATAACGCAGGGAATTGAAACGTCTTAGTACCTGCAGGAAAAGAAATCAATCGAGATGCTGTAAGTATCAGCGAGAGAAAGCAGCACAGAGCAAACTGAATCCTAGCAGAAATGCAAAGGAGATGTGGTGTAATAGGACTTACTTTTAATCTTCGTTGGATTTATCAAATACTCTGGAAAGAATAGCTATAGAGGGTGATAGCCCCGTAGATAAATTCAGAAAGATGCGTAAGTATCCTGAGTACTGTCACTCGGATATGTGGCAGGAATTTGGGAGGCATTAACTTCCAACTCTAAATATGTTTTGAGTCTGATAGCGTATAAAGTACCTTGAGGGAAAGTTGAAAAGAACCTGTAACAGGGAGTGAAAAGAGCCTGAAACCTAGTGGATATAGTAAAAGTACTGCTCTTCGGAGTTGTACTGTACGTTTTGAATAACGGGCCAGGGAGTTTCTCTAAGTGGCAAGAATAAGGGTATAAAGCCTAGTTTCTAAGCGAAAGCAATTTATCCGCAGCTGCTGAAGTGAGGGATATGGTATGAAAGTGCCAAAGTCACTTGGAGATAACCAGAAACCAGATGATCTAGTCTTGGATAAGGTGAAGCGAGGTTAATACTTCGTGGAAGCCTGAAGGTACTCTACGTGCATGTGTTACTCTAATCTGTGACTAGGGGTGAAAAGCCCATCGAATCTGGTGATAGCTGGTTCCTATCGAAATAGGCCGCAGTCTAGTCTCAACAGAGATAATCAAGGGGGTAGAGCTACGGATTTGGGGGTTAAGGGACGAAAGTCCTGGCTTCCTTGTCCAACTCCAAATATCTTGATATCGTAGATGTTGGGAAACAGGGGCGCGCGGTAAGCGTGTGTCCCGAGAGGGGAACAACCCAGACTAAAGTTAAGGTCCCAAAATATTGGTTAAGTGTGAAAGGGTGAAAGGCGTGTTTAACCACAGACAGCGGGGAGGTAGGCTTAGAAGCAGCCATCCTTTAAAGAAAGCGTAACAGCTCACCCGTCAAGGTTAAATGCCCTGAAAATGGACGGGGCTAAAACCAATTACCGATACTTTAGACTAGCCAAAAGCTAGGTAGTAGATAGGCGTTCTGTTGGGGTAAAAGTTTGTCCATAAGGATAAGTGAACCCAATAGGAATGAGATTCCTGGCGGTAGTAGGATCAGAATAGCGTGAGAATCGCTAACACCGAAAGGGTAAGGGTTCCTTAGCAATATAATTTAGCTAAGGGTAAGTCGATCCTAAGTAATCTCATAACATGAAAATTACGAAAGGGAAAAAGGTTAAGACTCCTTTACTACTTGGGTACTCGGCAACGAAAGTCTAGTTTTATAGTTTGGGGTTAAACCGACATCTATCATCGTAGATGTTAACTAGAATAAATCAGGTGAGTATTGTAATGATGAGACCCTGATTAAATCTAGGAATAGTAGACCTTGTGTCTATTTGGTTGAAACCTAGAACCCGTGAAAATAGAATTAGGATGAATCCCAAGTAATCGTACCAAGAACCAGCACTGGTACCCTAGGTGAGAAACCTAAGGTGTGAGGGATAACCATAGCTGAGGGAAATCGGCAAATTAGCTCCGTGTCTTCGGAAGAAGGAGTTCCTGCGCTCGTATCTTTATAGATGCGAGTACAGGATGCAATAACAAGGGAAACCCGACTGTTTAACAAAAACATAACTAATCGCAAGCCTGCAAAGGTTCGTATGGTTAGTGACGTCTGCCCAGTGCTAGTACTTAAAACCCTCATTCAAGAGGGCTAAAAGCTAGTAAACGGCGGGAATAACTATAATTCTCTTAAGGTAGCCAAATGCCTTGTCGTTTGAATGACGACGTGCATGAATGGCGTAACGAGGTTTCCGCTGTCCCCAGCTGTGCTCCCCTGAATACAGCGTCCTGGTGCAAAGTCCAGGGATTCCCAGTGGGACGCGAAGACCCCGTAGAACTTTACTGTAGCCTGTTGCTGCGGTATAATCTTCATTGTATAGCGTAGGTGGAAGTTGCGATGAGCAACAACAATGTAACACCACCCTATGAGGATTATACTACTTACTTTAGCAATAAAGGACACCAGCAGGTGGACAGTTTGGCTGGGGCGGCACCCCGCTGAAAAGATATCAGTGGGGCCCAAAGGTCAGCTCACTCCGTTTAGAAATCGGGGGTAGAGTGCAAGAGCAAAAGCTGGCCTGACTGCATTCATAAACGCATTAGATGCAGAAACGAAAGTTGGGTCTAGCGAACCCCTATGTCCTCCTTAATGGGGGCTAGGTATGACGGAAAAGTTATCTCGGGCATAACTGAGTTGTAGCGCCTAAGAGTTCATATCGACGGCGCTGTTTGCTACTTCGATGTCGGCTCTCCCTATCCTGGGCGTGCAGAAGCGCCCAAGGGTGAAGGTGTTCACTTATTAAAAGGGATCGCGAGCTGGGTTAAATACGTCGTGAGACAGTATGTATGATATCTACTGGGAATGTCTACTATCTAAGAGGAAGGAACATTTAGTACGAGAGGAACAATGTCTCGGCGCCTCTGGTCAACCGGTTATCTGATAAGGTAGGCCGGGCAGCTACGCGCTAAGGGATAAAAGCTGAAAGCATCTAAGCTTGAAACCCACCTCAAAAATAGATAGAGAGCCCTTCTATAACAGGAGGTTGATAGGAATGGGATGTAAGTGCCAAGGTAACGAGGCATTCAGTCTGCATTTACTAATCGCTCAAAGTAAGAACTAATCTTCCAATGTATGGTTTTTAATTTTTTATTTTTCTTCACAAATAATAACAAAAGCTTAAATAATAAAAGCCTCTTATAATTAAACATGGGAAAGAATTTATTACAAAAAATTTATGGAGTTTTAGGTCCAGATATAGAGGCAGATGACTTAGCTAAAACATACTCCATAATAAAAGAAGGAACTTTCTTCAATACTATAACAGAAGCTTATTACACATTTAAAAGATATAAAAAAATAAACAAATAGATTTTAAATACACTTATTAAACCTCAACTAAAACCTTTCCGTTTTCTACCTTAGTTTTATAAGAATCCACTTTAGCTCCCGGAACATTAATACAAGAACCTGTTTTAACATCATATCTCCAATGATGCCAGGGACATACTACTTCTTCCTTCTCTAAAGAACCTTCACCCAAAGGACCACCCATATGAGCGCAGGTATTAGTTAATGCAAAAAAATCCCCATTAACTTTAAACAAGGCTATTTCTTTACCTTCTGCTTCAACAACCTTACCACTACCTTCAATAATATCATTTACATTTGCAACAACTACAAATTTTCCCATTTTATATACCTCCAATATTATAATTTTAAAAGTCTCTATTTAACATATTTTTAAATCTTATGAATATAGTTTTAAGAAGTTTAAAAAGCCTCAGAAAAGGAGGAGACTGAGGCTTTTATTATAACACCCTTGTATATTTTTGAGGTGTCTTGTAATGCTAAAGATATTATTGAAAAAGTATTTATAAATAAGTTATGAAGTGATGATAAATATAGAAAATCTTTACTTATAGTCTATAGAACAATCCAAAGGATATATCGTAAAATATATAAACATTAAAAAGACTTTTGAATGAAATGATAATAAGACTAATAGGTATAAATTGGTTATCGATCTTGGATGCTTTAATAAAGTTCTTTGGGGCATTTATAGCATTATTAATTGGAATTTATGCTTACAAGGCATTTAAAGCTACAGAAAAGAGAGAATATAAGTTACTTGCATTAGGATTTTTCTTAATTACATTTGAATTACTAGTTTATGCAATTGCTATTCCTGCATTGTATATATTTTATAATTTTAAACCTGAAATTACTGATCTAACTAGGGTTTTATTATTAAGAATATCACACTTATTTAATTTCTTCTTTATACTAGCAACACTTTTTGCATATACCCTATTTGCTTATCTTTATTCAAAAATAGAATCTAAGAGTGTATTAATATTATTAGGGACTTTAGTGTTTGCATTAGCTTCTTATTCATTTTCATTTGTCTCTGGTGTTGGATTTAATCTAACTAGTATTCTATTGCTTGGTTTTGTTTGTTATCGTACTATAAAGAACTATAGAGAAAAGAGAAGTAAGAATTCTTTATATGTAGCTGCAGCATTTAGTTTAATTTTATTATCACATGCATTTTTTGCAATAACTGACTTACCTTCAACATCTAATTATTTAACTTCATTCCTGAAAATAGCGTTTGGTCAAAATATAATGCAATATATATCCTCATTTATTCAACAATTATATTTACTTGGACATATATCCCAATTATTTGGTTATTTAAGTTTATTTTTAGTAATACTAAGGGCACAATATGGAAAGAAGAAATAGACTTCAAATAATTCTTGATATTCTAGAATTGATGCAAAGAAAGGGCGGGAATATTAAACCAACACATCTACTTTATGGTGGAAATCTTTCTTATGATAGGTTAAAGAAATATATAAAAGAACTTGAAGAAAAGGGGTTAATAATGCAGGTTAATGATAAAGGAAAGACAAGATATAGAATAACAGACAAAGGACTAAATTTTATTAATGAAGCCAGAAAGATAAAAGAAATAACTGATGCATTTGGTTTATAATTCTATATTTAAATTTATATTTTAAACTTTGCTTAATCACATATGTTATGTACAATTTTCATTTTACCAACGCTTTGCTGAATTCTTTCTGCTTCAAATTCAAGATCAACAACATATCTTTCAAGTCCCTTCGGATAGTCCATTAATATATTCGAGGTTTCAAGTTGTTGATACTCTTTATACTTAGAAACGAAATCCCGAGTGAACTTATAAACTACATTAACAGGACAAATTTGAGGATAGGGGCTTTGCTTAGTGGTATCATCTTTTAATTCAATAAGTAAAAGAAGTGGATGATTTCTATCAAGACTTTCGAGTCTCCTATATGCAATTCTAAGAGAGTTTATTCTTCTCGCTGTATCATCTTCCATTCTTTGTAATTGTAATATTGCGCCAAACATACCTCTTGATAGTAAGAACATATTTAAAAGCTTTTCGGGATACTACAGTCACTTTTCTAAAAATTTTAGCTCGCTGCTATTCTCAAAATGTGCTTCTTAAATCTGAAAACTCGCCTTCAGGATTTTGTACTCATCAAGAGTTTAACAGATATTAAAATTTATATTTTAAATTACACACACCTTTAAATATTAGTTTACTTTATACTACATATTGTATATAAATAAAGTTAACATACAACATATTGTATTATAAAATATGAGGTGCCCATTCTGCTCCAGTAATTCAACAAAGGTTTTAGATAAAAGAGAGAGTGGAAATTACCTTGTTACTAGGAGAAGAAGGCAATGCATAAAATGCAAAAGAAGATTCACAACCTATGAAAGAGCAGAATTTAATTTAATGGTTGTAAAAAAAGATGGAAGAAGAGAATCTTTCAACCGTGACAAGCTATTAAACGGTATATTAAAGGCATGTGAAAAAAGACCAATAAACAATTCAATTATAGATCAAACAGCAAATGATATTGAAAATGAATTAAGAACTATAAATAAACCTGAGATAAAAACAAGTGTTATTGGAAACCTTATAATGAATAAACTAAAGAAAATTGATAAGGTTGCTTACATAAGATTTGCGTCAGTATACAGAGATTTTCAGGATATTGCCTCATTTGAAACTGAGGTAAAAAAATTAAAAAATAGGGGGTGACGTTATGGCAATTATATACCTTGATGACAAAACATTAGAAGGGGAAATTAAAAATTCTAAAAAACTATTAGTGGACTTTTATGCTGACTGGTGTGGTCCTTGTAAAAGAATGTCCCCTATATTTGAAGAGGTTTCTAATGATTATAGTGGGATAGTTTTTGCAAAACTAGATGTTGATTCAAATCCATTAAGCTCTTCCAAATATGGCATAAGATCAATACCATCATTATTATACTTTGAAGATGGAAAGCTTAAAGACACCAATATTGGCTCCTTAGGTAAAAGTGAGTTAGTAGCTAAGATTGAAAAATTATTAAGGTAAAAAGATGGGTAATTATTCTAAAGAAGATATATTTGGCCTAGAGACTAAATTAGACATAACCCCAAATCAAGCTAAGGTAATATGTGAAAAATACATTAAGGACAAAGAGGTTAGAGAACTTCCTTATGGCCCTGAAAGATGGTTAAGGGGCGTTGCAAATAAGATAGCACTTACAGAAGTATTGTATTTAGAAAATATTTCTAAAGATGAACTTTTTAATGGAATAAACCATAAAATAAGAGATGAAGATACCGGAGAAGAAAAATCTTCAATAATGCACCTTATTCATGATGGATTAAAAACACACGATGAAAGGGATTCCAATTATAGAAAATTTGTTAATAAATTAAGGGAAGTTGTAGAAACAAATGGAGATGCTAAAAAAATAGTTTCATACTATGAAGATAGATTCTATGGTATTATGTCTAACTGGAAATTTCTGCCAAACTCACCTGCATTAATGAACGCTTGGAGGGATTATCCTGGTTTAGGAAAATTAGCTAAAGAAAATAACAATCAATATTCTGCTTGTTTTGTATTCCCTGTTGAAGATTCAGTAGATGGGTGGATGAAAACAGCCTGGATTACTGCACTAACCCATAAAACAGGTGGAGGATGCATTATAAAAGGGTCAAGAGTATTTACAACACATTGTGGATTAGAAAAGATAGAAACCTTATTTGAAGAATTTTCACAAAATAAAAAAATAGTAACTGAAAGCAACGGAAAGTGGGTTGATATCAGCGACCAAAATATTTACACCTTCTCTTTTAACCCAACTACAGGAGAGATGGAGAAAGATAAGGTAACAAAAGTATGGGAGTTCAATTTAAGTAATTCAAATGTTTTTAAGATTAAAACAAAAAATAATATTCACTTAACAACTAGCTCATGGCATGAGTTTTTCATTTTTGAGGATGGAATTATAAAAAGCAGAAAAGCTGAAGAGCTAAAACCTAATGACCTTCTGATACTACCAAATAGAACAGGTATGGGGTTATGGCCATTTAAAGATTATAGGACTGAAGAAGGCTTAAAGATAGATGAAGAAGTAGCATGGCTTTTAGGGTATTTTATTGGAGACGGTTCTATAGGAAATAGTAAAAATGGACTTAGGTTAAGATTTCATGATAATAATCTAGAAACCATAAAGTCTGCACTTGATATAGTAAATAAAAAATTTGCTACCAAAATTAACTTCATTGATAAGGACAAAAGATCGCAAGCTGCTGCCTATGTTATAACAACAACCAAAGAAACCGTTGTAAGAAAAATAATGAAGCTTGCTTGTGTTAACCAAGGAGAAAAAGCAACTAAAGTTATATTTCCAAAACATATAATAAAATCACCATTATCAGTAGTATGCTCATTTCTAGCCGGTCTATTAGATAGCGATGGTTATATAGAAAAAAATAGGTTTCGCGCATCTTTTAATACTGCAAGTGTCGAATTGGCTAAGGAAATTGCCTGCATCTTGGGAATCTTGGGTCTAAAAACAAAAATCAGGACCAGACAACCAAGAAAAAAATACTGGAGTTTAATGTACGAAATTACAGTAAGTAATTATGATGACATAATAATTCTTAATGAACTACTAAGCCCCTATTTAAAAAATAGATTCAGGGCAAATAGATTAATTGAAAAAACTAAAACCATTGGTGGGAAAACACGAAGCTATAACATTAAACTAAAATACTGCGAAGAAATTCTTAAAAAAATTGGGATTAATTTACACTCAGCAGCTATTTGGAGAAGCCCAATAAAAGTCGGAGAAGAGGATTTCTGGTTACACAGGTGGAAAGCAGGAAAACAAATAGGAAGAGAAAAGTTCAAACTTTTAATTTCTAACATCTTAAAATATAAGCTAGACAAGGAAGATAAACAAAAACTAACAATGTACTATAATATCGCTAATAATATTGTAGAGATAGAAAACACTGAAGGAATAAGAACAAATGAACCTTTCTATGATTTCACAGTAGAGAAGAACAATAACTATCTTGCGGGGGACTTTGGTTTAGCAATAATTCATAACACCGGTTTTTCAGCTGCTAGAGTAAGACCTAAGGGTGATACAGTAAAAACAACACAAGGGGTAGCCTCTGGAGCTTTATCTATATTCAATATAGTAGATGCCGTAACTGAAGAAATAAAACAGGGATCTGTTAGGCGTGGTGCTAACATGGGGATTCTTCCTTACCATCATCCTGATATTATAGATTTCATAAATATGAAGGCCATATTAAATAATAAAAATTCAAAAATTTATAATAAAATTAAAAAAGTACTTGAAGAGAATTATAGTATAGATGAAAAAAACCCTAAAGATAAGCAAATATTAGAATTAATAACCAAAACGTTTTTAGACGAACAACTAAGGAACTTCAATATCTCAGTTGGTCTTGATCAGAAATTCTTTAAGGCTGTTAAAGAAGATAGTGAATATGAATTAATTAATCCGCATACAAAAAAAGTTGTAGGCAAGAAAAAGGCAAGAGAGGTATTTGATCTAATAGTAAAGCATGCCTGGGAAACAGGAGATCCTGGATATGTTATGCTTGATATAATAAATGATTCTGAATCAAATCCAACACCAAAATTAGGTCAAATTGAATCAACTAACCCTTGTGGTGAAAAACCTTTACTTCCAAATGAACCGTGCAACTTAGGCAGTCTTAATGTAGCAAAGTTTGTAAAATACAATAATGGAAAATCATATATTGATTATAAAGATTTAGAAGAAACAACAAAATTAGCAACAATATTCCTTGATGATGTAATTGATGTGAATAACTACCCGACAGATGAAGTTGAAATTATGGCAAAGGGTAATAGAAGAATTGGTTTAGGGATAATGGGCTGGGCTGAGATGCTTGTTTTGCTTGGAATTCCTTATGATAGTGAAGAAGCATTAAAGTTAGGTGGGGAAGTTATGGGGTTTATTGAGGAAAAAGCAACAGAACAATCCATAGAATTAGCAAAAAGAAAGGGTGTATTCCCGTTCTATAAAGACAGCATATTTGATAAAGATGGTGAATACTTTAAAGGCAATGAATTAAAGCCAAGAAACTGTGTAAGAACTACTATAGCACCAACAGGAACAATATCAAACTGTGCCGGGCTTCAAGGTGCTGGAATAGAACCATTTTATTCATTAGCCTATGATCGATTAATGGCACCTGGACAAGATCAAGTTGAAAGAGGGGAAAAAATAGATGATAAATATATTATGCATGAATTTAATCCATTACTCGAAAAATCATTAGAAGAGAATAATTATTTTGGATTGGATAAAAAAACACTATGGGAAAAAATAGAAAAGAATCATGGATCAATTAAAGGTCTAAATGAAATTCCAGAAAACATACAGAGATTATTTAGAACAGCACACGACATTAACTATGAATGGCATATAAAACATCAAGTTGTATTCCAAAAAAATACAGGTGATGGTGTTAGCAAAACAATTAATTTCCCAAACTCAGCTACGTTAGATGATATAAGAAATGCTTATTTACTGGCTGCCGAACTTAGTCTTAAAGGAATAACAATATATAGGGATGGCTGTAAATCAATTCAAACACTAATAAGCCATACAGATAAAAAGGAAAAGCTTGAAAACCTATTAGACAAAGAAAGACCAAATGTTATAGGTACTACAGTAAAATTTGATTCTCCATTTGGTAAAGGATTTTTAACATATAATATTGTTGGTGGAAAAAGTAATCACCCATATGAGACCTTTATTAATGTTGGCAAAGCTGGTGGAGATATACAGGCAATATCAGAGGGTTATGGTAGATTAATGTCCATGCTTCTCAAAAAAGGTGTAAAAATAGAGGAAATAATTGAACAGCTTGCAGGTATTGGAGGAAACTCACAGATAGGACATGGTGAAAATAATATAAAATCTTTACCAGATGCAATTGCAATAGCGTTAGGAAAGGCAGTTAACTCTATCCCAATAAATGGTGTGCAACAAGAAACTCAAAAAAAGCTAACTACCTTAGAATCAGATGACCTCTGTAACAGATGTGGTGCAAGATTAAAGTTCGAAGAAGGTTGTAAAAAATGTACGCTTTGTGATTGGAGTGGTTGCCCTTAACTTTTTTAGTTAAATACTTAAACTAGTTTATTATTTAAATATTTTTAAAGAAAAACGTAAATTTTATAAAGTGGACTAGGCCCTGAGGTATAAGTCTTTTAATATGAATCCGAATAACCTAGTAATAAAGCTAAACGACCTAATAATAAGGCTTAAAAACTTCGGAGTTGAGTGTAAAAGGGTATTTTTGGTAACAAAAAAACCGACTAAAGAAGAATTTAAGGCGGTTGTTAAAGTAGCCGGTCTTGGAATACTTATAATAGGCTTTATAGGTTTTTTAGTTCATTTAATAAGCCAAATAATAAAATTTAGATAAAAATGGAACAAACAACAGAAACAACACACATATTTGTATTAAGAACCACTGCAAATAGGGAAGATCAAGTACTGGATTTTATAAGCAGCCATGTACAGAAAAAGAATTTACAAGTCTATAGTATAATAAGACCACATGGCATGAAGGGTTATATCTTTTTAGAAGCTGCAAATAGACAAGAAGCAGAAGAAGCGTATAAAGGGGTTCCTTATGCCAGAGGTTTATTACCTAATGAAGCAAAATATGATGAGATTAAACACATGCTTGAACAGGTTAAAAAGGAGATGAATATTCAAAGAAGCGATATTGTCGAGATTATTGCTGGACCTTTTAAAAGAGAAAAGGCTAAGGTTACAAGGATTGATCAGCAAAAAGAAGAAGTAGTTGTTGAGTTATTAGAAGCTGCTGTTCCTATACCAATTACAGTTAAAATGGATGCTGTTAAGGTTATTAGAAGAGAAGGCGAACCAGAAACTGAAGAAGATAAAGAATGAAAACAATGAATAAAGTAGGATTAGCATTATTGGGCATCATATCTAGTTCTGTATTAGTTGCAAGTTTAATCCTTCCACAAAAAGAAAAAACACCAGATGATTATGTTAGTTGTTTAAATAATAATAAAAAATATAATTCGCCATTTAAAGAATCAGATTTATTGCCCGATAAAGAAGATAGGTTTGTTGGGATAGCATTTAAAAAAAGAATTAACTCAGAAGAAGCAGTAGGATTACTTAAAAAAGCAGGCTATGATTTTGAAGCAAGCCCTCAAGACAATCTTTTATTTAAAATAAAGGTCCCTCGAAGTACAGAAGTAAAATTTGCAAATAAACTGAACAAATGTTTGTTTGAGCTATCAGATTACGTTTACATAGGATATTATAACTAAAATGGGAAAGAAAGAAAAAGTTGAGGCATTGGTTGAAGGTGGAAAGGCAAGTGCCGCTCCCCCATTAGGACCAGCCTTAGGACCATTAAAGGTAAATATAGGTGCGATTATTGCTGAGATTAACAAAAAAACTGAAGCTTTCAAAGGAATGAAAGTACCAGTTAAGATTATAGTTGATAGTGATACAAAAGATTTTACAATAGAAGTAGGAACACCACCAACTTCACAGTTAATAAAAAAAGAAATTAATGCTGAAAAAGGTTCTGGAACACCAAATAAATTAAAGATAGGAAACCTTGGAATAGAACAGGCAATTAAGGTTGCTAAGATGAAGGAAAGCTCTACCTTAGCAAATAATCTTAAAAATGGTGTTAAAGAAGTTATAGGTTCTGCTAATTCACTGGGCGTTCTTGTTGAAAGTAAAACATCAATGGAGTTAACACCTGAAATAGATGCAGGAAAATTTGATAATATGATTAATGCTGGCTTAACAGAAATTTCTAAAGAAAAATTAGATAAATTAACTAAAGATTTAGAAAAAATAAATGAAGAAATTAAGAAGAAAGAAGAGAAGCTTAAGGCTATGGAAGCAGAATTTGAGAAAGAAGTTGCTCCTGTTGTAACTAAAGCTCCAACTGCAGAGGCTGCTAAAGAAGAAGCTGGAAAGAAGGTTGAACCTGGAAAAGAAGCTGCTGCTCCTGGAAAAGAAGCTGCGAAAGAAGCTAAGCCTGCAGAAAAGAAAGTTGCAGAGAAAAAGAAATGAATGAAGTAGAACTAAAAAAAGATAACCTAGATAAAATTATTAACGATATAAGGGTTGGTGGTTTAGTTGTAAATAGTAATACAGATGGTAATTACTTTTGTATACATAAGTGTGTTGGAAATGGTTATGGTTATTTTGCTTTTGCTTCAATTGCAGTTAAAGATGACGTTCTTTTGGCCTCAGTGAATGAATGTTTAAAAGGTGACATACATCGTAAAAAATTATTTGAAATATTATATCAATATCAGAAAGATTAAGTTCTATCTCTTAAACCCCTAACAACCCCTTTATTTTGTTTCAAAATTGTAAGTTTACCATAATTATCTGGATTTAACACATTTCTTGCATTACTCTTTGGTTTTTCTCTTTCTTCCATCATCTCAATTTCTTTTAATCTATAAGCATAACCAGGATGATTTCTACTTACCCTTGAATCATCACTAATAACCTCTCGTGCTTTTCTTACTTCAATTTCACCCCATTTGATCATTCTTTGTAAATTAGATTGAACTGAGCTTAAAGAAAGTTTTGCCATTCCAGCTATTTCTCTACTAAGTAACCAACCTTTAGTCTTCTTCAGAATATTTTTAACCTCTTCTTGCCCCATTTTATTATTTAATTAATGTACTTCATTGTTTAAAAACATTTCGAGTGGCCAATATAAGAATTAAATTAATTCATCTAGTGGTTTATATCTGTCAATTAAGTTCAAAGATTCTGCAACAGCTTTATTTGTAATAAAACCATTATAAAAATTAACACCTGTTTTAAGCGCATTATACAAATCTCTTACAGAATTATTCGTTGCTATTACATATTTGTAGAAATTACTTTTAGCTAATTGTAAAATATAAGGTAATGTAACATTTGTTAATGCAACTGTAGAAGTATAAGGGACAGCCCCAGGCATATTTGCAACGCAATAATGAACTATACCATCTACTGTATAAATTGGATTTTTATGTGTTGTTGGTCTAGAAGTTTCAAAACAACCACCTTGATCTATAGGAACATCAACTAAAACAGTTCCTTCTTTGAAAAGCTTAAGCATATCCCTTGTTATTACATGTGGCGCTTTTGCTCCTGGAATATAAATCGCACCTATAATAATATCAAGATCTTTTTTTCCTGCTTCTTTTTTAATAAACTCTTTAATTTTTTCTATATCTGGCTCTACCTTTTTTACCCTTTCATAAAATTCCCTACGTAAAAATTCAAATCTTTTTTCATTAGATTCTACTATAGTCATATTAAAATTTCTGCCAATTGTCCACGCAGCATTATAACCAACTGTTCCTCCTCCTAATATTAAAACATTTTCAGGAAGTTTGCCTTTTGATTTTATTAAATACTGTATTCCTTTATGCACGGCTAATTTTCCTGCTATCTCACTCATTGGTTTAAGCAAAGGAAATCCACGACCATCAAAAACTGTTTCATAAGCTACCCCAATACATTTACTTTCCAATGCTGCTAGGGTTAATTCTAAATTAGAAGCTGCATGCAAATACGTAAATAGTTTTTTGTTTTCTTTTAAAAACTGATATTCTTCTTTCAATGGCTCCTTAACCTTAACTACAAGATCACAACCCCAAGCCTCTTCCCTAGAACCTACTTTAGCTCCAAAATTTTCATAATCCTTATCTAAAAAACCAGCTTTTTTTCCTGCACCAGCTTCAATTAGAACTTCGAGAGAACTGATAAAAAGAGCCCTGGCACCCATAGGTGTTAATGCAACCCTACCTTCTTGCTGTGTTATTTCCTTTGGGATTCCAACTTTCATTTAAACCTTCAATTAATTATGGAATTAGTTCTTCTAAGGTTTTTAGAACTATAACGTATTTAAAAAACTTTCTACTTCTTTTTAGAATTCAAATAATTCTCAAAGAATTCTTGAAATTCTTTAGTTTTTACTAATTCTGGACTGTCTTTAACTAAAGCCGACAATATTACCTCAAAATAACTATTGCTTCTTGTTATTATATTAATATTTGCATGAGGTATAACTGCATCTGCAAAGCCAACTATTTCTAATTTACCGTCCCTTGCAGCTAAAACTAAACTACCGCTATCTCCTGGAACTACAGGGCTAGATATTGAAAATATATAATCGACATTTTTAGTAATTTTATCTTTAGCATTTTGTACTGGTACTTTTGAAGCTCCAACTGGTTTGATATTGGTAATTGTACCAAATCTTGTATTATCATCCATTTGTAATGGTTTACCAGCAATCATAACCCAATTACCAACCCTTAATTCATCACTATTACCAACTTTATAGAATAATTTATTTAATGATTTTTTAAGAATATAATCTTCAGTTTTAAGTAATGCTGCATCTACATTATTATTGGATATTATCACATCTAATTCTTTTCTTTCTCCATCAACTATAAGATCATATTTTCTTGAAACTTCATCTAAAGGAATTTCCATAAGTACAGGTCCTGATTGTAACATTAATGCTAATCCTTCATCGTTCACTATTGGTAAAGGTAAGAAATCTATTGCACCGTTTATAATATGCTCTAATGTAAGGATATACCTATCAAAAATACCTGTTGCAGTTCCTGTGAATTTCATTTTATAGAAATAATCATTGCCTTCTTTATAGAGTTCATTACCTTTGAATAATTCTGATTTGAACTCTGGATTTGATTCCATACTCTTTATTATCCTATTTATTCTACCCCTTAATATGCCATCTACACTATCCACATCCAAAGGTGTTAGGGTTACCAAAACTTTCCTATTATCCGTTGTATCTAATTTATATATAACTTCTATTTCAATAGTTTCTTTAGAGTTTACAAGTTCACTAATATTATATTTATCCCAATCCACAAAAATACTACTAGTATCATATTTACCATCAATAGAATCTGGAAATCTTTCCTTAAAAGCTTGTGCAACATATTTACCAAGATCTTCTCTTTTAATATAATTAGCTGCAACATCATCTTTCCTTAAAAAGTCTCTTGAAACCTCATCATGTTTAGCATAGGGTAACATAGAACAAGCAGTACTCCCCAGAAACAAAGCCCCTGCCAAAATGTTTAAGCTTTTTTTCATGAAATCACCAATACATTCATAGATGCTGCTACTTTCGAATGGTTTTCGATTTATAAGCTTTATGTTTAATTTTATAGATTTATGTAACTAATGACACATTCATCTATATTTTAACATATTCTTTAGAAAGGAATAAAATAAAATTTTATATGGGCTTTCTTCTAGATTTATGTTCATAAAAATTTATTATGGTTTTTATTGCAGTGAAATGACTTCTTACTGCTAATTCATTAAGGTCCTTATTTACAGTGGAGCTTAAAGCATATGCTGAAATTGCTGGAATACCCCTATATTCACATGCACTTAAGAAACCCTCTTTAGTTCTAAGTTCCTTGAATTCATTACCTTCTTTTATTCCAGATAAAACTATTCCAGGACCTAGTAACATATAACCACCACCAAGATAGCTTGTTTGCGGTTTTAGAACAGGTAATTTAGCTTGACTTATTGTTGATAAAACCGAGCCCATAAGATCATGCATTCTTTCATTAAATAATATTATTTTATTTTCTTCTATAGCAACCTGCGGCATTATAAAATAGCCATTAAACAAAGATGCTTCTTCAAAGTTAAAAGAACTTAATAATACAGCCAAGTCATATTTTGTGCCGTCTAAAATACTACAAAGTTCTCTAATTTGTTTATTTGCATGTTTCTCACTATAAGCAGAATCCATATTCAATAATCTTCCAAAACCTTCATCCCCAACAACTGTTTTTCTATCTGGATAACCTTCTGTATCTAAAACAAGAATCATATCAACCTTGGTATTTTTAGTGGGATTTTTCTTTAATTCATAAGCAAACTTCATCATAGCCTTAGTGCCGGAATTTAAATCGCCTAATTCAGAACCAACAAATAATATTTTAGATTCTAAATCTTCTGATGGTTCAAAAGAAACCATTGGTAATATCCCATCCATATAATTAAAATTCTCTAACTCTTTTCTAAGTTTTTCCATTTTTCCCCCCAATTAATAATATGAATAATACTATTAAAAGTTTATAATGATTTTTACTTCTTCTTATTTATATCCTTTATAGGAATAATATGGTCAATTAATCCTAATGCTTGCGCTTGTTCTGCACTAAGCCATCTATCGAACATCAACCATTTATCTAGCCATTCTTTTGCTTCTTTGGGTGTTTTTTTAGTTGGTTTAACCGCTTCAACCTCTAAAGAAAGCAAAGCGTTTTCATCACCATAACCTAGAACATATTCCCCAGTTTCATCATATCGTGCATGTCTAACATATATGTCAAGCAACCTATCTGTAAGCTTATCCGAAAAATCGTTAAAAATTTTCATATCAGAACGTGTTCCACTTGTTTTCCCCCTTAATTGATGTATCATAATCGTAGAATTTGGCAGAGCATACCTCTTACCGCTAGCACCTGCTGTTAAGATAATAGATGCAGCGCTTGCAGCACATCCAACACACATTGTGTTAATCTCTGATTTTATATGCTGCATTGTATCATAAATACCAAACAAAGATATTAAATCGCCGCCAGGACTATCTATGTAAAGCGTAATATCTTGGTATTCTTCACCATCTTTTGGCATTTTATCTAAAACAAGAAGTTTTTCCTTTAAATCATTAGCACTATCTGGAAAAACAGGTTCATAAAATGTAATTATCCTTTCCTTAAATAATACAGAAGAAGGATTATAGGCAAGGTTATTTGGTGTATATGTTACTATCTCTTTTTCTCTTTTTTTAAAATCTATTCCATGATCTCCAGCCATATCTTCTTCCTTCATCCCCCATAAAACAAGAGGATATAATCTATTATACTTCATATTATCCACCTCACTCTATTATCTTTTCATTTATTGCATAAGCAATTGTTTCTTTTGCGCAATCTTCACAATAATCATAAGCAATCATGTTATTTATAATATCAGTAATCTCCTGTTGATTTTTTTTATCTAATTCTAAAAACTTTTTAGTTCCATATCTTTCTACATATGACTTAAGCTGTGTTAAGCTAAAGTTCATTGTTTTTTTCTTATCTTCAAATAAATGATGTTGTAATTTATTATAAATATCTGAAAATATTGATTTAAAATCAAGCCCAACATTATCCTTAATAGCACCTTGATCAATTTTAACCTTGGCTATTTTTTTAATTAGGTCTTCTCTATATTTGATTCTGTTATTGTCATTTATACCAATTATTGCATTTTCAACTTCTCGCATTTTATCTTCGCTTGGCGGTTCTTCTTTTAGTGTCTGTGGATCTTTAATTGTACCCTTATTTAGATAAGCCAAAACATTTTTTATATAATCATTAACTTTTTTATCCAGAACACTTGGATTAACATTAATTATTGCCCATTCTACTTCTCTTGCAACCATACTTTCATATTCTTCATCTAATGTTTCAATCATTTTTTCAAAATCATGATAGCCAAGATCCTTGTATTTTTGTTTTGCAAGGAAAGGATAAACCTCATCACCACTTTCAATAATATGCTCAAGGCCTTTAATCACCTGGTGTGGAGAGATGCATCTTAAGGTAGAACTTTCACCTTTAAGCCTAAGCATATTTTCAGAACCTATTATATCAGTAAATAAATTCTGCATTATGCTTGGAGAAATACCATCCATCCCTTCTATAGCATCAACCTTACCTAAAGAATATTCATTTCTTATTAATCGCTGTAAATGTTTTCTGGATAATATTGCTTTATCCACCATACCGAGTGCATTCGGATTATAGATACTAGCTTTTGAATCATCTCTAGTTTTAGTTTTATTTAGATCTCCATCATATAACCTTGCCTTAATCAAGGGAGTAATTTTTGATACAACATCCTTTTCTTCTGACTCAATTTTACCATAATAAGACTTATTATAATCTTTATTCGGCTTAATGTATCTTGTCATTACTGCCCATAAAGCAGCAATCTCTAATGTATGCGGCATTATATGTCTATCACTAGGATTCTTTTTAACATTTACAACTTGTGATTCAGATAAGGTATCTAGATATATTTTCTCTTCTTCTTTAGCTTGAAGTAAATAAGTTACATTAACTGTTCTTATCCTTCTTCTTAATCCAGCATTTAGGGGATTCTCATTGAAGATTGTATATGCATCAATATTTGTACTTCCAAAGATAATTGCATCTATAAAACCAAGGATGCCATCAAAATCTATAAAATGTTCTTCAGCAGCATCTTTTAATGCTTTTAAAGATACGCCACTTCTTTCATCAAACAAATCTTGAAAGTGTATTACTCCCCTATTTGCATCAGCCCATTTTCCATAATAAGTATGTAGCTTTAACCCCCTAAATAACTCGCCTAACTTTGATAGTTCCTTGCCCTCTTCCCATACTACTAAGGGTGCTGCACCTTCTGTATTGGCCGCTCTAACTGTGGCTGCACCTGAATGATTTCGTTCTGATACTAAGAATCTTTTAACCCTAATATGTCTAAGTACTTTATAGAAATTACCTTTATACTTGTCCAATAAGACATTGTAAATATTCTGACAATTGAAACATAACTGCCCCTCTAAAATTTTCTTGGGTATTTTTATATCTTTATCTTTAAAAACTTCCTCTTCAAGACATTTAGCTCTATGTTCTTTAGATATCAGCAATAGAGGATTGTCTCTTAATTGACATTGTATCTTTGCACTTATATCTTTATCATCAAGATGGGCATAACTTCTAAGTTTATCCTCTTCCTTTTTATTTTTTAAATCAAAACCTACATCCCTAATATCAGTATCTTCTACAAATAACCATTCAAATGTAAATAATTCGCCATTATTAGTTTTAGAATACTCCTCCATTCCATTTATTAAAAAGTTAACAATAGATGATTTTCCAGTGGCTGGTGGACCATGAATCATTACTATCCTTTCTTCACCGCCACCCCAGGCTAATGTTTTTATATAGTTACAAAGATTCATAAGTATTCGATCAATACCATAAAGGGCACCTGTCCTTCCGACTGCATTCTTTTCAAAAATACCATATCTTGTAATTGTTTCGCCACAATCTTCAATTTCCCTTCTACCAAAATATTCTATTGAATCATTTAAAAACTGTAAAGAAGTCCTTATTGATTTATATGGTTCTTTTCTAAGTTTTTCAGATGTATATTCCCAGAAAGAACCCTTCCAATTTACTTCTGAATAATCTTTTTTTATTTCACTACTTATTTTATCTAATAAAGCATGCGTCATTTTTGATCATAAAGCTCATGTTTATCTAAATTTTCTCTCTTAGTACTTTGTCCATCATGAGAGAATATTACAGGCTTATCTTTAATTTTAGTTAAAAGATGAACAGGTCTTTGCCATGGCTTAAAAGTATTTTCCAGGGTTTTATCTCGTTCATATGGCTTTAATTCATAAAAGTCAATTTTATGAAACAAGAATAGTTCCTTTCTATTGTTATAATTTCCATCTATTACTTGTATTGTAGGTTCTCCATAATTTGTATATTCCTCTAAAAGTTCTCTTCTTATTTCATTTGCATCACGAGAAACAATAACAGGGGAACCGTCAACCTGATCTACCCCCCATTTATAATACTGATATTCTTCTATAAATTCTTCTGTCAAAAATTCCCTGATAAACTCTATATCTGTGTATCTGCTCCTAACCTCAAATATCTTTTCCTTGCCCTTATTTTCATTTGTATCCCATTTTTTTCTTCTAGTTATATCTTTTTCACGTTCATATTCTGGACCATGTTTACCTTTATCCCAACATTCCTTAATATATTCAAAAAGATGATAACCCATATGATAAGGATTTATTGAATACTTATCTTTTGAGGCACCTTGGGAATGGGTTTTTGAATATTCTACTAAACCCCCATCAGTAGCAAGCATCTTACCAGCCATTAATTCAGAATGGCCATAAACAGCCCAGCCCTCATTCATTATTTTTGTCTGTCTTTGCGGCCAAAAATAATATGCCTCTTCCCTAATAATACTTAATACCTTTCTCTGCCATACACTAAGCTTATCACTTTTTTCAATAATATAGCTTAAAACATCAGAGGTAGGCTCTTGAGGATCTTTTTTCGCTTTCTCTTTCTCTTTTTTTATATCTTCCAATTGAGCCTGGATAATATCTTCTGTATTAATAAAATCATCCATGTAGGGTTTTACCTCAAACTTAGATGGATGCTCAACTGATTCATCATCTTCTTTGACACCTATTACTTTATCATCTTTTTTTCTTTTAAACCTTACAGAATATGGATCAATCAAATTCTCTAAGGATAAACATGCATCAATAAATTTTTCAACGGTATCTTCACCAAACTTGTCCATATAGTACCTAATTCTTACATCATTATCAGCCATCACCCTTAACATATTTCTATTTGTCTCTGCAAAAGCATAATTATTCTTAAAAAAATCAGAATGAGGATAAACATGTGCCATTACTGTCTTTTGTTGAACTTCATTATTATACTCAAGAAGATAGGCTATAGCTGGATCATTATTAATTACCAATTCGTATAACCTACCAAAACCATAGCCCAATCTTTTTTGCATTCTAGTATAGTCCATACCAAAACGCCAATGAGGATACCTATGTGGAAAACCTAATGTGCTTATTATATAATTTAATGTATTGAAATCACAAATCTTAAACTTAATTGGAAAGAAATCTAGACCAAAAGCCTTTGCAGCGGCTTCTACCTCTTCTTTCATTTCCTCTTCTTTCGTATTTAAATCACGCATCATTTTTTCTTTTTACCAAAAAATGCTCTTACTGCTTCTGGATAAACATCCTCATCTTTCTTTAGTTGATGCATTCTAACATAGTCTTCTAAATTATTTTGTTCAGCAAATTTCTTTAGTTCTTTTAAAAACTCACCCTCATATGACCAACCGGGATTACCCCATCTCGCATAATATGGATCAGCCGACCACCAATCATAATTTATTTGCGCATAGAAAAATTTGTTAGTCTTGGGCTCTAATTCCTCTTTTATAATTTCAAAACATTTCTTATTATCATCAGGCCAATTGAAGCCATCTGTAAAATGCATTACATAAATATTCCATATGTCTGATGGGAATTTTTTATCAATCAAAATATTAGTTAACTCGTAAGCTGAAGAAAATCTAGTGCCTCCCCAACGAAAAATCCCATAGAAATCCTCCTCACTAACCTCTTCTGCCTCCCAGTCATGAATCATAAATATCGATTCAATCCCTTTATATTCAACCCTTAATAACAAATCAGTTAAAAATACACACTTTCTTGCAATTCTTCTATGATTTTCATCAAAAGAACCTGAAACGTCCATTATGTAGAAAATAACAGCATTTGTTTCTGGTTTAGGCTTCTTCCTCCATGACAAATATCTAAAGTCATCATGCTCAAGGGTTATTATTGGATCATCAAAATTATACTCTCCAGAGGCAAGTGTTCTTTTTAAGGCATTTAGGAATGTAGGTTTCAATCTTCTTAATGCATCAGGGCCTACCCTCCTTAATCCAGAAAATTTTTCCTCATCTACATAAATTATCTTTTTTGCTTCTCTTTTCTTTTCTATATCTGGTAGTTCTAGCTCTTCTCTTATATATTTGGCAAATTCTTCTTTTTCTAACTCAATCTCTATTACATCATCACTGGTGCCTTGTCCTGCATTTTGATCTTTACCATCCCCATCACCTTCTCCTTCACCGGGTCCAAGCTTATCCCCAGGATTACCTGAACCTTGCCCGATACCTCCGCCTTTTCCTTTTCCTTTACCGCTACCATCGCCATTCCCGTCTCCATCACCTGAATCAGGATCATCTGTTCTTTTTCCTCTTTTAAATTTAGGAATGTCTATCCTATGTATTGGTATTGTAAATAAATCACGTCCTCTTTGGCCAAAAATTCCTTCACTTTTTATAAACTCCCTTAATTCTTTCCTTACTCTTCCTTTAATAATATCATCAAACCTTTGTTTATTCCTTTCCTCATTGCTCATTGTAGCTAAGTCTTCTTTACTTCTTTACTATATCCCCTTTTCTCATTATATTGGCAACATAATTCAGAACATTTGTAGAACAAACATCGCAATAACCAAAATTTTCTATTAGCCTCTTTTTAGCAACATCTATTTTTTCTTGTTCATGTTTATCTACTGTCCCCTTAAAGAGCTGATCTAATTTTAATTTATCTTTCCTAGACTCGAATAAATGTTTACTTAATGCCTTTTTTAATTGCTCATCTTTTTTAAAATCAAATGTATTACCTGCTGCAGCTAATCCACCAATATATTTAAGTATTTGACCCCTAAACTCATCTTTTTGATTTTCAGCTATATCGATTTTCTCTTCTATTGCCCTCATTAACCTTTCATCAGGTTCTGCATCTCGTCTAGTTACCCTTTCTCTTATTTTTTCTTTGAAGGAATAGGCCGTAATGTTCTTTATATATTCATTACAAAGCTGTGTTAGTTCATCTTCATTAGAACTTATTGCTAATTCTACATGCTCAACCGCCATCTGAGCGTATTCATCTTCTGCAATCTCTAAATATTTTCTTAAATTAGCTTGCTGTTCTTGACTTATTAGATTTCCATGAACAACCATTCTGTCTTTTATTTTTCTTAAAACCATAAACGGATTTACGCACTCTTTTTCTTCTTCACTTGCTGCTGCATAAGCCACTGCATCTTGTATAAATCTTGGAGAGATTCCTTCCATCCCCTCATTAATAGCATCTTCATGTAATTTTTTTACAATTTCTTCACCAAATTTTGTTAATTTTTCACCGTTGTAAAGCTTCAATTTTTGTATTAATGTCATTGTACCAGACTTAAGTTCCTTCGGTTCTTCTAATCTAGAAAGTATTGCCCAAATAGAAGGAATTTTAATAGTAAATGGGGCAATATGTTTTGCTACGGTCTTAATATTATAATCCCTACAATAAATGGCTTCTTCATGTTTTAACTTGGTATTATATGGTATATCTATCCTCTCTGTTCTATCCCTAAAAGCCTCCATAAACTGATCATTTTGTAATTTTACAAAATCTGCATGATTTGTATGTCCTAGAATAATTAAATCAACAGGTATTAAAGCAAAATTCTTAGGTTTAATTCTTTTTTCCTGGGATGCTGTTAGAAAATCATATAAAAAAGCAGTTTCAAGCTTTAGTTCTTCTACAACTTCAAAAAGGCCCCTGTTTCCCTTACAAAATTCCCCACTTAGGTTAAATGCCCTTGGATCAGATTCATCACCAATAACTGCAAGGTTTCTATAATTAACATTACCTGTAAGTTCTGTACTATCTTGATTCTTTTCATCTTTTGGTAAAAATGATGAAATACCGATTCTTCTTGCCTCTGATAGGAAAAACCTCTTAACAACAATATGTTCCACAACCTTTTCCCAATCTCCTTTATAATGCTTCATTAGCCTTGAATAAACATCCTCGCAATGTATACATAACCCCCAATCTGGTTTTAGCTTATATTTCATTGGTCCATCTTTCTTTTCAAAATTATTTTCATTTATTCCTTTTATGACCTCAAATCTCATTTTTCTATCAAGAAGCTTAATTGGGTCTTCATGCATCTGACATTCAAAATCAGATAATTTTTTACCATCCTCAAGTTCGATATTTCCTAAATTTTGCCATTCAAATGTATAAATAGGATTGGTCCATGAGTATGCTTCCATTCCCCCCTTCAATAATCTTGCAATTGTACTTTTAGAACTTCCAACAGGTCCATGGAGTAAAATCATTCTTTTTTCTAAAGAAAACCCTAGTGCAGCTGCCTTAATGAACTCAACCAATTTCATTAATGGTTTTTCAAGACCAAATATTGCATCTGGACCCTGTGAACCATCTTTTTGGATATCACTAAAGAACTTATATTTTACTAAGTCTTCATTAAATTCTGAAAAAGGTTCTACTCCTGCTTCTTCAATCATATCATCCACTCTTTGAAAAGAGGTTCTAGCTGGCCTTGCATCTTCACGCAATTTTTTAAGATAATCAAAAATCGTTAACTTGGAAACAAAAAGTTCGTTAGCCTCTTCCTCAGAATAAAGATTTCTTCCCCTAATCAAGGTTTCAAAATCAGCAGTTTCTACGACCATAAAAACACCCCCCAGTTTTAGTAATGATTGTTTAGTATAATCTTATAGTAATAAAATGAAGAAATATTTTATATACATTTATATTAAATTGAATATATATCTCTAAAATAAATATAAAATAGGTTATGTCAAATTTTGGGAAATTTTATAAATAAAGACAAATTTAACTAACTTATGACAAATATCACACAAAGGGTTTGGAATATTATTCTGCAAGAACCAACCATTAAAAAAGACCTGAGAAAGGGTTTAATCAATATAAGGGCATTAGCTAAATATATCATTAAAAGATACAATATTAATGCCTCTCTCGATGCTGTAATAACTGCAATAAGAAGGTATTTACAGGAAGATAAATTTGAAAAAGAAGAACAAGAAATATCAGATACATTTAAAGACGCTAATTTAAGTACAAAAAATAATATTGTATGTATAACCTTGAATAAAAATCAGGAAATATTAGAATGTCTAGCAAAATTACTTACAATAAAGGATTTTAGCAGAAAGGAAACATTTAGGTTGACTATGGGGAGAAATGATATCAAGATAATGCTTGACAAGATTAATCTTAAAAAGGCAAGATCTGTTTTTCCTGAAAAAAGTATAATAAGCATAGATGACAATCTTAGTGAATTAAGCTTATTTGTTAGTGCTAAAGCAAAACAAACTAAAGGGGTTATAGCGAGGATAGCAAATGAAATAGCAATAAATAATGTTAACATGATTGAAATTATACCTGTAGTGCCTGAAATCCTTATTTATGTTAGGCAGGAAGATCTTTTAAGAACACATGAATCTTTAATCAAGCTTATTTCTTAAAATAAAGTTCTTTTACTATAAAATTCATATGTGGATTAATTTTAATTGCAATGCCCATCATTTCTGCTTCACCTATTTTAGCTTCATTAATACCAACTAGTTCAAAATTACCATCTAAGATAGCTATCACAGGCCCTCCACTATCTCCAAAATTAAGACCGTATTTTATACTGAAATAATTATTTTTATCCTCACCTAGACCCGTAATAGGAGAATATGTTTTACTTACAGTCCCAATACCCAAATCAATTCCGAGCATATTTGGATTGCCTAATATGTAGAGAAAATTAGGCACTTTAAGTTTATCACTATCCCCTAACTTATATGGAAAAGAAGGTAATACTATATCTTTATCCTGAGTTTCAAGCAATGCAACATCTAGATTATTATTAGAAGCAATAACCCTTAGCTTTACAATTTTATTTTTATAAATTAAATAAGGATTTACAATAGTTTTATCTAACTGAGCTGATGGAGGTAAACTTATATCTGATTCATCTGGATCAAATGCATGTATAATATGACCAACTGTATAGATAAATTGTCTTTCCTTAATTTTCCCGGACTTAATATCATTTAATTTTAACTCAAGTGTTTTTTTATCATACTTATATTTTTCACTCTTATCTAAAGCCCATTCTAAAATAGTACTTTCATTGATTGTAGTTGCTGTACCTGAATTTTTACTTTGAAGAAGAATGCTGCTGCTACCAACATTGTATTTGAGCTGTATAATACTCTCTAACTGGAACACACTTTCAAATATCTTAGAAATACTCATTTTACTATAATCAACTAAAAAGGTATCGTTATCATAATTGTTATCAATCCTGCTATTTAAAATATCTTCAATATTAACTTTAGGATTAACTTTTGTATCAGGCCAGCTGATTTGCACAGGATTAACTAATAAAGAAGCAGAAATCAAAAGCGTGATTATGGTTTTCTTTGGTATTCCCATATATCCTTAATAATATAACGATTTGAATATATAATGATGTTTATTTTGGGCTGTGTTGAGTCGTGTCTAGGGTCAAACGATTTAGTGTAGTTATAGAACAAGGCGAAGATGGTTATCTTATATCTGAAGTAGTTGAACTGCCGGGGTGTCATACTCAGGCTAAAAATATGGATGAATTGCTGAAGAGAACAAAAGAAGCCATTTCCCTATACTTAAAATGTAAAAAACTATCAGATATTGAAACTAAATTCTTGGGGTTACAGCAAATAGAAATAGAGGTATAGTATGAGTAAACTTTCACTCTTAAATGCAAGAGAGATGGCTAAAATACTAAACAAATTAGGGTGGTAATTAAAAAGGCAAGAGGGAAGGACAACAGTCATACCTAATCATGGTGGTGAAGATATAGATCGGGGTTTGTTGAATAAGATAATAAAACATGATTTACAGCTTTCTAGAGAAGAGTTTATGAAGTATACATAGTAACCCACAAAATTGCATTTAATCTGTGTTATACTCTTGAGGACGAAGTCCGAAACGAGCCATTAGGTGAGGAGTTTTGGTTTGTGCCTAACCATAAATATTCTTTCTATGGCCAATTTTAAGAACAAGAATGATTAGCTTATCTTTTTCCATATCAAAAATAATCCTATAATCACCAACCCTAAATCTATATCCTTGCATTCCAACTAACTTTTTGATATCACAAGATTCTGGTCTGATCCTTAATCTTTCTAGTGCAATAACAATTCTTTCTTTTATATTGTGTTCGAGTTTCTCTAATTGCTTTAATGCAGAAGGAGAGTAAATTAACTCATACATTTAAAGCCCCAGTTTCTTTTTTACCTGCTCGTGGGTGTAGAATTTTCCAGCTTTGTAGTCAGCCCTTGCTTGTTCTATTTCCTTTTTTGTTTCTTCGTTTATTTCCATTGTATCTTCAACCAAATTCCAAATTACTTCTTCATAACTCTCTTTGTCATATTGTCTTCTCTTTTTGAGAGTATCTACGAGTTGCTCACTTACTTGAATTGTTGTTGCCATAGCCATTATATAATTTGCTATAGTATATAAAAGTTTCGGTTAGAAATATATACAAACCAAAATTGAAAATAACAGACTTTTAGCGAATACTTGGAGCAACAAGCCAAAGTGCAACGGTTTTTGCAAAGCAAAAAATGGTGAAGAGTAGTTTTCTGTGGGCGTTAAGTAACTTACAAAATATCTTGTAAATATTGGATTATGAATGGTAAAGCAATTAGAATAATCATTACTATTACTAATACAATCCAAAATAGTTTCTTATCTTCTTTTCTATACAAATAAACTAAAAGAGATATTATGTTGGTCGTTATCAACAAAAAAATAAAAATAAATACAATAGAGATATAAAATATGATAGAAGAATCACTTTTGAGAATATACTCAGATAGTCCACATGATTTTTCAGCAGTAATAGCACATTGATAAACGCCTGTTTTATTAGTTAAAATCTCAACAATTCTTATTACTGCACCAAATAAGAACCATAAAAAAGTACCAAGTAATGTTTCGTAAAATGCTTTTCTCCAAATATTTATTGACTTCCAATGCCCTGGCAATTTACCCATATTATCTTATTTTAATCTAATCTTTTTAATACTTTCAGTAAGCCTCAGATCCCGTGAACAATATATAAAGTGTAGAAGAATGGATTATTAAAAATAGAGGAAAAAATCCCCTGTTAACCTAACCTTGTTTATTACCCTCCTGTTTTTTGCGCTTTGCCATTTTGTTAAATTATAACTTCTCAAAAATTTCCTCAACCCTATCCACAAACTCTCTAGCATCTGCTTTTGTCTTTTCTGCTATTTCTTTAGTTGTTCTTTTTGTTACTGAATATGAAGCAATTTCTCTTCTATTCCTAACCTCTCTTAAAGTTTCAATTTCTTCTTTTCTCATATTAATATTCTCAAGATTTATAAGGTGGGCTTTTTCTAACAGGTTTTTCTTTACAAAAAATTCTTCTAATGCAACATAAGTGGCTGTATGGGTCTTGCTTTTGAAACCAATTTTAGCCAAAAGACTTAAAGCAGCAATATACATTGCATAATAAGCAACAACTACGACCCACTCATCAGTTGTATGTTCTTTTGGTATTCCCAGCAAGGTTTTATGCTTCTCAACTTTACTTAATATCTCCATTGTTATTAAATTCGATTTAGATTTTTCTAAATAAGGTTCTGCTAAGTTTTTTGTAGTTATGTCTCTTATCAACTGCTTTTTTTGAATAAAAATTTCAATCATTTCTATATACCTCTTTGAAGAAATAATCTAATCCTTCTAGTACTATACCATGATCTATTAAATCATCCCAAAAAGCCAGATTATCCATTTTTATATTTTTGAAATCAGAAATTTTTACCACAACTACCTGAATATTAAGGTTGTATTTAGTTCTGAATGTTTGTGCTATTTCTCCCACCTTCTTTTTGTTGGTAACGCATAACAAATCAATATCACTATTTTTGGTTTCTGTGCCCTTTGCAAAAGAACCAAAAATTATAGCGCTACCATCTAACTGTATTTCATTTAAGAACTCATATAACCTATTATGAATCAGAAGATGCTTCTCTTTAAATTTTGATCTTCTTTTACCGATAAAGTCTACAAAAATCGTATAGGTGATAGTATATTCTGGTTTGTCTTTCATAAATTCATAAACATTAGTTTTTCCCACTTTCTTTTCTTTTAGAAGCCTTTTTTCTACTAATCCCTTTAGCACCCTAAAAGTCGTTTCATGAGAGAACCCTGATTTTGCTTCTATATCCTTAGCTGTCTTGTCTTCCAATTTAGGAAAAAAACATTCCAGCATTTCCCGTTCAGTTTGAGTTATCATGTTGGTTAAACAACTATATAGTTGGAATATCAACTATTTAAACCTTTCGTCCATTTGGCAAGAGTATAAGTTCCCTATTGATGTAATTTAACAATTTCATTTCAGAAAAAAGCTCGTCCTATTTAACCGGTAGCATCAAAATCAGTTCTTTGAAGCTCCTGTAGAACTCTATATGTGGACGAGTACTATCAACTTCCAAACCATTAGCTTCACATCCTTTTGCTAAAAATTCAAATAGAGATGAAATTTCATTGGTTCTACTGGCCCAATTTTCAATCTTCTTCTTTGCATATTTCCCACCAGGAATTTGACTGACTTCGAATCCCATGCTATCTTGATGTTCTTTATCTAACTCAACACATGCAAAGTATTCTCCGGTTTTTGAGTTGAAAACACCGTACATTTTACGCTCTTTAAGAGACTTCATCTTAGATTCTAGCTTACTGAATGCTTTTGAAGCCCCTTTTGGACCATTATCTGACTTTACCCTTGCAACGACAATGCTTTCAATCTGTTGAATACTATCCATCTTTTATCCTCCTTTTCAATTATACAAAAAATCAGAGGGGAAGGTCCTCTGATAAAAATTTTTCTTTCCTATGCAGGCGAGTCATTAGAACTTTGCTTAGCCTCTTCTTTCTTAACTTCTATTTTTTTGTGTCTTCCCATTTTTACCTCCTATTGGTAACCTTCTTAGTTGTTCTCCAAATAATCTTGAAATTAACTCCATCTCCAAATAATGTCCTCCGTTGTAAAATCCATAGCTCCCGCTAATTCTTACCATTTTTTCCACCCCCAGAATTTTTTTCTTAACTTATATCTAATAAAATCAACTTTGTTTATAAACCCTACGCGTGGTGCTGACGCCTGACGCCTGTAGCTATTAATCTACGGGCTTCCTGAGGCTTGTCTTAAAATTAACTAAGAAAGTCCTTGATTTTCCATCATTTACTTCATCCAAAGAAATCATGCCTGAGCTTTCTAGGTCTTTTACCTTCCTCTGAAAGGTTCTATATGCCATATTATTTATTTTAGAATAATAATCAAATACTTCTTTTGTTGTTTTTCCACTATTATTCTTAATAACCTCAAGTAATTCATTATACTCCTGATCTAAGTCATTTTTTTTAAAATCATCCAGTTTTGCTATAGCCTCATTAATATGCTCATTTGCTACCTTTCTTAATGAACTATTTTCTGCTATATTAGCTGATTCTTTTAAAAGAAATAAACCTAATCTTACATCGCCAGTTTCAAAGGTTTTTTTAACTATTAACTTAAGTCCTTGTTCATCAAATATATTTGGAATAAAGGCAAAATCCCTTCTTTCTCTTAATATTCCTTCGGTTTCTTCTAAACTATACGGTTTAAATTCAAGCTGGTCTAAGATTAACCTTGATTTAATCCTTGGATCCAGCTTAGTTATAAAATTAGTTTCATTAGTTATAAGAATAATAGTTTTTTTATAGATGTCTTCTAGTATGGTATAAACTATTTGAAGATCATTTAATTTATCAAACTCATCAAGTACAATTACTGCTGATTTTTTATTCAATATTTTTGTTATCTCTCTTATCAAATCATCAGTATTCTTATTCTGAGTCCAGGTATAGCCTATCTGTTCACAAATATCAACAACAATCTTATGTGTAGTGTCTTTCTTCCAACAGTTAATAAAAATTGTTGCTGTTTTATCTTCATATTCTTCTAATTCATTTAAAACATGCCTTATAGAAACTGTTTTTCCTACACCAGGTTTACCAAAAACTAGAAGATTTTTTCCATTTCTATTTTGAAATAATGGTTTTATGCAGGAAGCAACATATTTTTGATGGTTTTCTCTATAAGGAACCAATTTAGGCTGATAATCATAATCTAAAGCAACTGGATTAAGAAATAATGTTTCATTATCCTTTAGCATCTTATCAAATAAAGACATATCATTGGAACTTTAGGTTTATTTATATAACTTTTTATAAAGCAATTGATAATAAAAATTGAATATAACTTAAGGAAGTTTACGAAGTTTTCCTTTAGGGAAATTTTGGTGAAGTTATGCAAGAACCGAACCATAAAATGCTTGTTAAACGCCCCGAACGAAGTAAGAGTACAACATGGTCGAGAAGCGAAGCGACGAAGAAGTCCACCATAGTTTTATTATTTCTGTATAACTGGGATTAAGATTATTATAGCCATGACAACAATAGAAAGAATATACAAAATTAAAGGGATTATCCTTTTCCATCCAAAAGAAATTGATACAGCAAAACAAATACCTTCTATTTCTTTAGCAGTTTTTTCTGATTTTTTCTTACTTAAATCAGAAATCAATAATATTACTAAGTAACATATTGCAAGGATATTAATTAGGACAGAGGTTACAATCATTTTATATTCTGATAATGACACAATAATTATTTGTGCAGAAATAGTTAAAAGAAATAATTCAATCAACTTTATCTCTAAGTTAATTCTTTTGTCAAGATATTTCTCTAAAAGTTCCCATCCATCTATTGTCATTTTATTCACAAATAGAATCTATTATTTTTGAATTATAAACTACTAATTTTACTGATGGTTCTTTTGAATTTAGTATGTTACCAGCAGAGTCTACCTCTTTTATTATAGTATACATGCCTTTGCAATAAAAGTAATTTGCATTTTCTCCTTTCTCAATTCCTTTTCTACATCGTACATTTATAGCACTACTAGGATAAAATCGATCCGGTACATATAATTCATATTCTCCTACTTTACCGCTTCCATAGTCGTTAAGAACGGCAAAATAACAAGATTCACCTTGACAACTAACTCTGTCAGATAAACTTGAAAAATCTGGGCAATCATTCCGAACTTTAGGTGTACATGATTGAGATTCAGTAGGTTTGTTGCCAGCGACTCCACAATTATTTTTATCTGTGCAGATCCTAGTCTGCCTCCCGGATTGATTACATTCAGACCATGCGGAGCACTCCCAATTTGGTGTGCATATTGGTTGTTTCTCCGGTATTACTTCTGGAATTTGTTTTTGTTGTGTTACTTGTTCTTGTCCTGTTCCAGAAGAAGTTGTAGTTTGTTGTTGAACACAACCACTTATGAAAACGGTCGCAATTAACAAAATTGCCAATAAAGGAATATACTTTAGCTTCATATTAAACAATTACCTTTAAAATTAAAGTCTTTATAAATGTTTTTTTCTGGATACTACAATGAACTTAAGAAACCACAAATTAAATTAAGTTCAGTTTAAACATTCAATTAACTTCTTAATCTAAAATCACTAGAAAAGGATTTAAATGTAACTCCTTCTCCAATACCAACCCCCATATAATAAAATGCCTTAGTTTGGATATTTTCAAGAACACTAAATAACCCTTTTTTACTTTCAAATCTTAAGAACTTAATATCTTTAATATCTGCAAACTGCTTTGTTATGTTCAAAACAAAATTCTTATCACCAATATAATCAATCAAGCCTAACTCTTTTGCTTCTGAACCTAAATAAATTGCACCATCTGCTATTTCAACTACCTTTTCTCTTTTTAATTTCCTGTTATTTGCAACCTCATCAATAAATTTTTCATGAACTTTATCAATAGCCCTTTGCAGCACCTTTCTTGCTTCCGGATCTAACTTCTCATAAGGACTTCCTGCTTCTTTATATTTTCCAGCAGCTAATCTTTCATAGGTAACACCATAATTTTTCATTAGATCTGCAAATTGTAAATAGGAACCAGTAACACCTATCGATCCTGTAATAGACATATCACTAGCAACTATAACTGTAGCTGCTGATGCAACCCAATAAGCCCCTGAAGCACCACTTTCTCTTATCCATGCAATAACTGGTTTTTTTGCTTTCGCAGCTTTTACAGCATTAGCCATTTCCTGACTTGCTACAACCGTTCCCCCCGGGCTATCTATTTCCAGTATAATTGCCTTAATATTATCATTTTTAGTAGCCTGTTCAATATAATCAACTACTGTATTCGAAGAGATGCTAGATTGACCAAATGGAACATCATTAGAATTTTCTAAGGTTATCTCTCCCCTTATTGGAATATAAGCAACATTAGCACCTATATTCAGATATTTATCAGAGAAAGAACCTGCAATAAAATAACTGGCAAACCATAGTAGTAAAATAACCCCAATTATAGTAGACCACTTAGTTTTCTTTTCTATAATCATACTGAAACTACCTCTGTTTTACTTAATACTTCAAGATATCTTTGATTCTTTTGATAATACCACATATAAAATACATCCAATATTAAAAGTAATGTATTTATCTTAGATATATTTCTTAAAAAACACTGCCAAAAGGTTAAGTCATTTTCTTTGGAAGTAACTTTTATACTTAATAATTTTTTCCCTAAAGTCTGGCCTGTTTTATACTCCAAAATAGCCCAATAAAGTATAGTTAAAAATGAAATTGTTAATGCAATATAAAATAAAGGCTTTAAAGAAGCTAATTTTTCTGAAGAAAATAAATTAGAAAACTGGGAAAGGTCTTTAGCTTGGGGTAAAGAATTTAAAAATGGCCTGAATGGTGTAATTACAATAAAATATATTACAAGAAAATCAATTAAGAAGGCAACATATCTTCTCCACAGCAAGTTTGGTTTTTGATAGCTGATAAATTGTTCTAATTCTTTTTTAGTTGCTTTCTTAACAGGCTGCATAATCTAACTTTAAGTAAGAATGTTTATAAAGATTTTCTATTAAAATTAGAAAGAATCTTTTAACCTATTTTCCAAATCAACTTTTGTTTCAGGAACTAAATTTAACACCCCCCTAACTAAGTTTTCATAGTATTCACCAGCCTTTTTTGATATTGCTGAATCTGGATGTTTATATCCTATAATTTCTAAAGCCTGTAGAAAATGAATTGAATAGTGTACTGTAGTATATTCTAATTCTTTCTCTATGTTATCTATTGATGGAAACTCTTCTTGCTGCATGTAAGAACTTCTATAGTCTGCATTATTTTGCGTTATGGTCCTTAACCATTTTGTTAATTTTTTAAGATTGGGACAGTAATGAGTATCAGGACCTCTTAATGCAGAGATTATTACACTTTGCTGTTTCAATGATAAATCACCTAACCAACCTAATATAACTATAGTCATTTTATTCTTTAAAACCTTGAACAATCCAATCAAATTTAGTTAATGTAGAAACCTTAGCTGTATATCTACTTGACAAATTTTTTAATAAACCATTAGTTAAAGTAGCCAAATCATTATAAACATCCCTATATGCAACAAAACCATTTATTTGACCATAGTACTCTATTTCCATCTGGCAAAGTCTTTCTAGGCTTGAATTCTTTTTACATATATTAGTTGATAATACAAATACCCTTCCCGATGTTGGATTAAACACAAATAACTCTTTACTTTGCTTTTCAAATCCACCTATAAACTCTAAAGGCTTATTGCTTTCTCTCGCTATTTTTGAGATATATGAATTAATTTCAACAGAAGTTAAATTTGAAAGATCCTTCTGATCTCTTTTAATTATAATAACTCTATTATTTTTTATGTAATATGGTTTACTCTTGATTTTAATTTTCTTAGAATCCTTATCATTTACAACAATAAATGCTTCTTCTATCTTCTCACCAATAAAACCATAACAACTATGAAACGTTTCTCTAGATTCCAAAACTTTATCTTTAGAATAAGGTTCTATTAAGCTTATTTCTTCCCCTAGTCTTAATTTATATCTTCTCCAAAATAAACAACCAAAAGACAGATCCAGTTTAACTTCCAGTTCTACGTTATCAAAGCCTTCACGATTATAGCCAGACTCTTTGGAAAGTAGGGTAACCAATGAATCTCTTTGAGATATTTCTTCTCTTGTAGGTTCCCTTGTATAAGTATTACCATAAGACATAACCCTGTGGAGCTGAAAGGAATATTTAAATAGTTCCTCAAGAAAGTTTGACTTGATGAATAAGATTATATTCAAGAATGAAAGGGCGGAGATTTTTAGACTATTCTTAGAAAACAGTAAACTAAAGTTTAGCGAGATTGAAAAGGCACTAAACATTAGATCAAATAATGTTTCTTATCATTTAGAAAAGATGAAAAATAGTGGACTAATAGAAAAGAGGAATGAGTTCTATTACTTAACAAAAGATGCTGAAAAATACCTACCTATTTTCTCAAATATAGTTGGAAAAGAACTTAGTCCTACACCAATAGTTTTAGTAGCGATAACTAATAAAGACAAAATACTTCTAATGAAAAGAACAAAAAGACCATACAAGGATTATTGGGGTGTTATTGGTGGTAAGATGTTATTAGACGAAACATTTGAACAGGCAAGTATCAGGCTTGTTGAAGAGAAGGCTTCAATTGAAGGAAAATTTATCTCGTTAAACTCCATATTCCATGAAAGGGTTAAGGAAGAAGGAGTAATAAAGCACAGTTTCATACTCTTCTTTACAAAAATAAAAGCTACTACCTTGGATTTTAAGGAGACAAACTATGGAAAACTTAGATGGTTTGGTATTGAAGAACTGAGAAAGCATAAGATAATACCGTCTGATTTATGGCTGATAAAGAATAAACTAAAATCAAAAACCAACATCAATAAAGCCATTATCTGTGAAAACAAGGATAATTTATTGAGGTTAAAGTTAGAAGCTAATTAATCGCTTAATAGTTCAACAAAGGTTTCAAAAATGGGTATGTTATTTACTGTAAGATGAAAATCTGCTCCGGTGTCTATTGCAATTTTTCTTAAAGAAGATATATGGTCTTCTAATAAATTTTTATAATTTCTTTTTAAAAAAGGTCCAATAAATGTTCTCATAATTACATTGGATTCAGCATCTTTTAGTTTAAAATCACCTTCTAAATTTAAATCTCTCTCAACATGATCTAAAACCTGAATCATCTTTACTTCATGTCCTTTAAGCCTATACATAATTTCCTTAATATCATTTAAGTTATATAAAAAATCAGAGATTATAACCACAAGCGATTTTGAACCTAATGTATCACAATACTTAAGCATTATATCCTTAAAATTAGTTATACCTGAAGGTTTCTTTTCATTTAAACGCTTAATTATATCAATAAAATTTCTTTTACCTTTTCTAGCACGATAGATTTCATGTATATCTGAAAATGTAGATAAAACAAATCTTTCATTATTCCTTAAAGCCATATAAGCATAACCCATACCAATCATTGCTGCATATTCATACTTCTTTATTTTATCACCAAAATCCATGCTACCACTATAATCTATGATAATATGAACAGTAAGATTTCTTTCTTCCTCAAACAGCTTAACATAGAGATCATCTGTTCTTGCAAATACACGCCAATCAATTGTTCTAAAGTCATCACCTGCGGCATAAATTCTATAATCCTTAAAGACAGTTCCACGACCACGAGCTAAGGATCTTCTTTGACCTATCCTTAAAGAACTAAGTCTTTTATGAAGAATAATACTAAATCTATTTAAGCCTTTTAAAAAACTGGTGTCTATCATTTGAGAACTAGTTTAATAACATCATCTGGAGTCATATTATTTTTCTCTGCTTCAAAACTTAATATTATCCTATGTCTTAAGATCGGATAAGCCATTTTTTCTATATCTTCTTTATTTACAAAGCTTCTTCCTTCTATTAATGCCCGTGCTTTTGAAGCTAAAACTAAACCTATAGAAGCACGAGGAGATGCACCATACTCAATCAGGTCTTTCTTATTCCTCGTATTGTTTATTATCTTCACAACCTCTTTTTTCAAATCATTTGATATGGGAACCTTCCTAACTAAATCCTGCAGATCAATTAGCTCCTCTTTTCTAATTACCGGCCTTAAATGAGGTATAGTAGTACTAGCAGTAAATCTATCAATTATTTGGTATTCTTCTTCATTTGTTGGGTATGAAATTTTTACCTTAAATAAAAATCTATCTTGCTGCGCCTCAGGTAAAGGATATGTCCCCTCTTGCTCAATTGGGTTCTGTGTAGCTAAAACAAAAAAGGGTTCATCTAATTTAAAAGTAGAATTTCCAACTGTAACCTGTTTTTCCTGCATTGCTTCTAATAAAGCAGATTGTGTCTTTGGTGTTGCCCTATTTACTTCATCCATTAAAATAATATTTGCAAATATTGGTCCTGGTTGAAATTTAAACTCTCTTTTACCAGAATGATCTTCAATGATATATGTCCCTGTAATATCCGATGGCATTAAGTCTGGTGTCCCTTGTACCCTGCAGAATTTAAGATCCATTAAACTTGCAATTGTTTTAACAGTCATTGTCTTAGCTAATCCCGGATAACCTTCAACCAAGACATTAGAATTAGTAAGTAAAGCAATAATAACCTGCTTTATCATCTCCTGCTGTCCAACAATTACCTTCTCTATCTCACTAAGAAGATAATCAACCTTTTTTTTAACCTCAGCAACAGATCTCATTTTTCACCTCGACAGTTCTTCAAAGTAACTTTTAACAATCTTCATATTCTCCTTTGGAATGTCCTCTTCATATGAAGCATCAGGACTTGCTTGAATCTCTTCAGAACTTCCAGCTTTAAAATCTTTTTGCTCTGCTTGGCTAGTTTTAGTAGCATCTGTTTCACTTAGTTCTGGATTAATATTTATTTTTAGCTCAATACTTTTTAAATAAGCTATTGACCTATTCCCATATATTCTTCCATTGCCTTCTTCAACTATACTAATGTTCCCACCTAAAGCACCTATTGCTAATTTTTGGATATCTATTATCTTAGGAAAAATAAAATTAAATTCAGGAAAACTTACCCCAGAATATGCTATAATTATTGCTATTAAAGAAACTAAGGATATTGTTAACATCTTATAAATAATGTTTTTTAAGTCTAAAAATCTGGAAACAATGACTAACTTTAACTTATTTATAACATCCAAATGCAACACCTCGACTAACCAATTACTTTCATCTGGATTATCTGCAGCTGCTCTTAGTTCATCACTTAAATGAGGAAACTTCTTTTCTACATAATAATAACTAAAATGTTTTATTCTTATTAAAGAATAAATTATGAAAAATATTATAGAAATAAATAAAGGATATAATAAACTAATTTTAAGCAACGCAGAGAAAAATAATAATATTAAAAATATTAAAATTGCATTAAGAACATTAGTAAAAAGCTCTATAACAATTACAGTATTTCTTAATTCAGCTAATGCAGCATCAATTTTAGTAGTCATTCTATCCAGTACAATTTGGGCATTGTGTTTTATAATTAGCTATCTTAGCATTTAAACTATCAATTTCATCGGATTTAGTTTTGAGCTTTGAATTTAAATCACTAATAGCTGCTTCTTTAACAACCAAATCCCTTCTTGCATCTGTTAATTCAGATTTAGTTGATGTTAACTCGCTTGTTAAAGAATCCTTATCCTTTTGAAGCTGATCACGATTTGCTTTAAGTATTAAATAATCTTGTGTTAGGCCTTCTTCTTTCTTGGTTTTAATATCTAATTTGTATTCAGTTTCATTTAATACACCTTTTTTCTCAGTTAATTCCTTAGAAATCTTATTCAATGCCCCTAATTTTTCATTATACCTATAATTAATATCAGTAAACTTATATTGAGCATAAACAGTAATTCCAGCCACAGTTAATGCTACACCACCAATTATAAGAAGCAGAATAAGATTGACATTCTTATCAATAAAACTCTGCTGCACCTTAGTTTCTAAAGATTTAGCCTCTACTTTTACTGGCTCTTTTGCTATTTCTTTTTGAACTGGTTTGGTTTCTGCTTTAAGTTCCTTAATTGATTTAGTTTCTTTTTCTTTATTTTTTCTCAGATTTTTAAACCATTTCATATTATTTTTGGATTTTCATTAGTCAAATCCTTAAACTTCTTTTTTATTTCTGGCAATAAAAGTTTTGCGAATTCCAATGCTTCTATACACTTATTTAAAGAAATTTTCTCTGCCTTGTAAACGGAATTGTTTCTCAGAATTCGAAAATTATTAAGAGTATTAACTTTACCCATTGTCAGCAACTTATTTTCATTAAGAAAGGATACTAACGCCTCATGTGAATATGGCTTAAATCCATAAAGCTCCATAAGTGATTGGGCTGCTTCGCGTAAACATTCATATAAATCTTCAAATATTATTGAAGATTCATTATCATGGATTTTCGTTGCATTTATTCTTTTTAGTCGTATTTCTGATTTTTCTAATAAGGATTTAGCCATGCTGATATTAGGCACTGTTTTTTTTGCTAAATTCTCTTTTAGGTAATGGTCGAATGCTTTAATCATTTTATTAACTCTATATAACCCTCCACTATTACCCCATTAGCCAATGTATTTTTAAATTCATTGGAAGTTTTATCTAAATCAATTAAATGTAAACTTATTTTTCTTTTGAGTCTCTTCTCATATATGGTTAAATCAGGAATATCTTTCTTTTTGCTTAATATAGCCAAATCAATATCGCTCTTTTCAGAATCTGTACCATTAGAATAACTCCCAAACAATATAATTGCTTGTGGAAGTTCATAAAATTTTTTCAGATAGACCAGTAACCCGGAGTCAGTTAAGGAGTATATGTTATAAAGTCTTTTAACCAGTACAAATCTTCCATCAAAATTTGGGCTTACTTCCTCAACCATTTTTGCTTTCTTAGAAATTAATAAATCTTCCTTCTTTAATTTTCTTATTATTTTAATTATCCCTGTACTTGACAACTCAGTAAGTCTTGCGATTTCCCGAATATGAAAAGAACTATATGGAAACTTAAAAAACAACTCCATTACCTTTAGATTATTATCTTTAGTTATCATGTGTTAACTATAGTTATCAATTGATATTTAAAGTTTTCTGTTGTTATCTTTTGTGCAATCTCGTGAAATTGTTTCATAATATCCAAAAATAAAATTGGGAAACATTTAAATTAGTTGGTTATTTGATTAAAAGTAATGATAAAGAGATTAATCTTGATTATTATTCTTTTAGCTTTCTTAACTACATATACCTATGCAGCAAGAGAAGGTTTGGAATTTTCTACCAAGCTTGCAGTACAGTATACAGATGACGGTGTTCCATTAGATTTGCGAGATAGTAATACCTTGCGACCTGACTTCCGTCCTGGAAATATATTGTGGTGGAACTATAATTTAAAGTATAATGGTAACCAACCTTTTAGTACTAATGCTTGTTTTTTCCTACAGGATCCTAATTACCATATTTCTGATATAACAAAGACTATAGAAAGAAGAGCAAATGAAAAATACTGTAACGCTGGCAATCCAAATTGTCCTATTAGGCTTGATAATGTAAGAATCGCAGAAGGAACAAATGGAAATATAGTAACGTACACTATTCCAGATTCAGGTATAATGGGTAGATACCAACTAATAGTACAGTTAAGAAGACAGGATGTTCCATGTTCTAATAAAATTAATGCTAATGAAGCTCAAGATAAAATAATTGCAGAGAGCATCAACTATTTAAATTTTAAAGAAGCTGAAAAGAAGAATAGTATATTAAAAATCAATGATTTTTGTACTATAGGAGCTAAAGCAAACAGCTGCAGTATAGAAATCAGATACCAAACAGACTATAGTTTTGCAGGAATCCGTATTGTTAACAAGAAGAACAATCTTAATATAAGAGCCTGTATAAATCCAAGTAGGAGTGGTACTTATGGGGGTCTTTTCTACTGTGTTGAGAAGCTAAATAAAGGTAACTATTTAGTTGAGCTAAGAAAAGAAGGTAATGATGCAAACTCAGAACTTTTGGATGCAAAAACAGTGGTTGTAACTGACGTTTTTGAAGAAAATATAGGACCACAACCAACTCTAGTAATACTTACCGGAATAAATTCGCAACCACCATCAATAGATATCAATACCGCCAAAGAGATAGTATTTGGAAACAATTTTGGGTCTGCTAACGATTACTACGCAAAAAACTCTTATGGTAAAATATCATTTAATGGAAGAATTATTGGGCCATACAATATAGAATCAAATGTTTGTAATTTTGATGAAGTAAGAGACGAAATATTAAAGATTGTTGATCCCGAGGTTAATTTCAATGATTACAAAAGAATTATAATCTTTCAACCAAGTACGGATTGCCGACCCACTGCCTATGGTGTGGGTACAGTTGGAAGAACCTCATTTTTCTCTCCTTCTGATGGAATTATAAGAGCCTCAATAACGCAAATCTTCAAACCAAACTATCTTCTGTCTTCATTAACACACGAAGTAGGCCACAATCTCGGTTTTGAACACTCTAGTAGTCTACTTTGTTTAGGTGATTGTAAAAAAGAAGAATATGGGGATTATTTCGATATTATGGGTAATAAAATTGAATTAGAAGATGGCACTTTTATAGTTTCACCACTACTAGAAGCCCCCCATATGAATGCAAAATATAAAGAAAGTACAGGATGGTTAAAAGAACCCGAAAATATAGTAACTACAACAAAAGGAAGATATGAGATTAGGCCGCTAGAATTAGAATATCCTAATGGATTTATACAACTAATTAAGCTACCACTAGATTTAGAATCAAGTAGTAATACATATAGACATTCTTTTTACACATTAGAGTTTAGGCAGCCAATTAATTACGACGCCGGGGCTGCAAATGAGCAGTACAATGGTATCATTATACACTCTGTGGAAGAACCTCGGACACCTGCGATATCAAAAACTTCTCTTATCCGACATCCAGAATTATCTCCATTGGGATTTACACATCTTCTAAGGGTTGGAACTACATATAAAGATAATATTCATAAAAAATATGAAATTAAATTAGAAAGGATTGAAGAAGATTCTAATGGAAAAAAGGCAATTGTAAATATAGATGAACTAAAAAGAGAGATAAAGCCAAACAACAATCCAACTGGTGTTTTAGAAGAAGTAAAAATAACCCCAGATGTTAAAAAAGATTGGAGTAGAGTATATATAGATGGGTGGGCTATAGATCCTGACACAGAAAATTATCCTACTTTCGTGGAGGTCCTAATAGATGGGAGATCAACTAATTCAGAAAGTTTTCAACCTATCCTTAGGAAAAAGATAATGGCAAATAAAAAAGACGAGAACCCGACTAATGCTGGTCCTCAAAGAGATCACAGATTCAAATATGATTTTAAAGTGTACAACCCTAATACAAAAGAAATTAGGGTTCATGTTTCAGCTATTGATACTTCAGAATATAACACATTTGAACTTCAAAGCTCACCAAAAACCATTATTATTCCAACATCATTGACTTTAACCACGCTACCGCCAACTGGTGCAGCAGTGATAAATTCAGATTTAGAATCTAAAAATAAAGAGGATATCTCTCTTGAAGGAGAACTAGAGGTTGATCATATAGATTTTGAGAACCCTGAGGATTCAAAGTATCTTTTTTATCTCATATCAGAAGACAATACAAGATATGAATTAATATATAATAAAGAACTGCCAGTAGTTATGTCGGGTACGCAAGCTATAGTAAAAGGTAAAATACAAAATAATAAAATACTATTAGAAAACCTAATTATAAAAGAATCTGGGTTTGATTTAACAAAGTTTGCATCACCACTAGAGCACGATGTTCTATTAAACGAAACCCTATCGAAGAAAAAAATTCCTGAAAAAGCTCCGTTGGAAATTAAATCTATCGTCTTAATTATAACTATTATATTCGTTTTCATACTAATTCTATCTTATATTTGGTATAAGAAAAAAAATTAGATAAAATAACAACTAATTAAATTTTATTCTTAGATAGTTCAAAATACCTTCTTAATGCTATTTCAATTAAAAATATTATAATTGCTGTTATTACAAATGGCCATCTTACATAATACCTCTTTGTTATACTCTTCTTTGATTGCAATTTTATAGCCTCAATAATTTTGTTTATATCCTCTTTTTCAAATAAAACACCATTGGTATTAATTGTTATTGTTCTTAAATCATCATTTATACCAATCTTCTCATACTCTCTTGGATAATTAACAGCAAATACTGCACCTAAAACTTCACTAAATCCTAAGTCTTGTGGCTGTAAGGTTGCTTTATATGTATTTTCTGCAGATTTATATAGATCTAATCCTTCTGCTTTAGGTATACCATCTGTTTTGATTGTTAATTCTGTAGATTCATTTATTCTTGTATCTTGAATATCAACATAATTTTTTAGATTTCTTTCAGGATCCCCTATAGCCCAGTTAATTGATCTTACTAATAATTTAGAGTTTTCTTTAGTTAATAAATCTGAAGAATATAAATTACCATCATCTGTAGAAAATGAAAGAATTCTTCCAAGACCATAACGCCATATTGTAATTAATGGCTCTCCAGTATCTGTGCTTACAAGTAGTCTAGCTGTTGATTTTGGTGTTACTGTATTAAATCCATAAACTACAGCAGATGTCTTAAGGTCTTCTGTAATAAAGTGATTATTATTTAATATCACAATAGGATATTTGTCTTGCTTTCTTTCTTGCTCTGTTGTTTCACCAAATAATATTTTAACCTTCTTTGCATTTTGAGATTGGAAATATATACCACCTGTAGAAGCCGCCAATCTTTTCATTACCTCATCACATTGATTGCTCTCTCCTACTGTAATTGTGTATATTTTAATGCCTTTGGAATCAAAAGACCGAGCATAAGAATAAACCTCATCTTGATCATGCGCACAACCATCAGATAACAATATTACATTTTTACTACCTTGTGTGTTTTGCAATATCTCAAAGGCCTTACTTAAACCAGCTGCCATTTGTGTTGTTCCAAATGTAGTAAGTCTTGAGATCTTATCATGAACCTCATTACGACTTTTAACTAAATAATTCAAATCTGATACAACATAAGCCTGATCATTAAATGCTACAACAGCTACCTTGTTTTTTCCAGATAGATCATCAACAACACCCAATGCCATTGCCTTTTCTATATCAACTACTATTGCCCCACCAGAGAAAACCTGGGTGCTTCCCGAAATATCAATTAAAACAACAATATTATTATCGCCTTCTTTTTTACCTGGCTGAGCAACAAAAACCGGAAGTAAGGTTTCAAAACTAGATCCTTTATAACTTCCTAAATCATATGAATTAGAACCACCAACAACAAATAGACCATTACCTTTTGAAATATAATTAACTAATAAATCAACCTTATCATTTAATTTGCCTGCATCTATATCATTAATTACTATTGCATTATAATCCTCGAGATTTAAATTATCTAATGAGTTAACCTTGGTTACACTATAAACCTGTTCTAATAAAGTAGCCAAAGGTGATTCTTTTTCTGAATAAAATAATATCTTAGCCTGTGGAACAACCTTAACTGTTTTATAAAATACATTATTTTGTGGGAAATAATCTTGCTTATCTATTTTTGCTGTTATTTTATGATAACCCTCTGAAAATGTCTTAATAAAAACAAATTCACCTTCTTTAGTATCCCTGCTAGTAATAATTTCATTATCGACCCAAACAATTAATCTATATACCTCTTCAGGATTTGTTTTATATATCTTTACAGTAAACTGATTTTCTATTTTATCTGTAGTTTTTGAAGGGCCTAAAATAACCACACTGGCGTCATTATTCTTTACTTGAGGAACTAAAACATTAATTGTTGCATTCATAGCAGAGGCATATGTAGAAACATCATCTAAAGAAGAACCGTAATTATTATTTCCATCACTAATCAATAAAACACTCTTATCCCTTTCCAGATTACTTAATAATGAATCGCCTATTGGAGATCTATCCTTTGTCATGATCATATCAGAATCAACATCTATTTCTTTTTTCAAACCTTCATCTATTCTTTTAAAAACGTCTTGATCAAATAATTCCATAGATGTTGTATTATCAGATAAAATCTTAACATAGGGATTACCTTTGGTTAATTCTGTTTTAAACTTAAATGGTGCAGCCAAAGCCAAGATTAGTAATACAAAAGCTAAAATCCTTAAGATTGAAACAAATATCTTAAGCTTCTCTCTTCTTTTCCTAGAAACTTCATCTTCACTAATTTTAATAAAATCTTTTAGTGTTAAAAATAATATAACCAATATAAGTGGGATTAAATAGAGTAATATTTTCGGATTTTCAAAATTTGTATATTGACTAATTAATTGCAATAAACTCATATTTCACCCCTAATTTTAGTCAGTAATAATTCAATAAATAATAATGCTAAAACAGAATAGATTATTATTTCATCTAGGTTTATTTCGGTTTGTTCTTTAATAGGGTCAAATGTAAAATCATCAATCTTTCTTCCAACAACCTCTTTTGGATTTATATTTGATTCAGCCTCATTAAGTAGATTTGCTACAACCTCTTTATTACCTATTTTATACAAGCCTGCTTCATTAAATGCTAAATTATCTGACTTAAATGATATAGAAGGCGTTTTAATATCAACGTTTTCATTTAATATTAATTTATTACCTGTTACTATATTAACATCTTTGAGTCTTTCTTCATTGCTAATAAACCTAATAATATCCAGCCAGAATATTGGATAATATGGGGAGGTCTTAAACTCACTGGCATCATTTAATATTCCAAAATAAACTATTTTTCCGGAACCATAGCTTGAAAGTGAAATAACAGAAGAATTTGCTGCAGAGGCTAATGAAACACTATTATTTTTTAAATCAGCTATAAAATAAGAAGTAACTCTGCCAAAGTCTAGGTTTCTTGTTATATCATTTATTTGATCTATTTTAATTACTGCATTTCCGGATTTAAAATCAAGCTTTACTGGTAATAAGGAATCATAAGCTAAGGTATCAGAGTTTTCTTGAGCTTGCACTATTAAATTTGAACCCTTCTTAATTTCTTGCAGCAGCTCTTCATATGTTCCAGCTACTATATGTTCTTTAGCTACAGAATCTATTACATATAGATCATAGTTTCCTTTCTTAACTATTGGCGGTTCAGTATACTCTAATTCGACCCTTCCTGTAGCCTTTAATGCAGAAGCCAGATAAATAGATTTTTTCTTATCATTTGTAATAAATAATACCTTAAGTAATCTTTTCTGAGGCACTTTAAGATAAAGCTTATTATCTACATCAAGGTCATCTTTATTTAATATTTCTAATTTAGTTAAGCCCTCTTCTGGTTTAAATGCGATTAACTCTATAGAATTTGCTTTTACTAGAAGTTCTTTTTCATCGTTATTAATCTTAACCTTAACATTCTCATCCCTATTATTAAAATTTTTGATAAAGGCTATTGTAGCATCAGGATTAACATCAAGCTTTACAAAACCAATATTATTCTTTTTTCCATTTATGGTATTAATATAATCTACATGATTACCTTGAGATTCTAAGATTCCTTTTGCAGTATCTATTGATAAACCTCCAGTATTAATAAAATCACTAACAACAATAACCCGGCCTCTTTTTCCTTTCAAGAGATTTGCTGCCTGAGCCATTGCATCGCCTATGTTAGAAGGAGTATGACTGGGCTTTAATGTTCTTAAAAAATTCAATGTTTCTCTTCTTCCCTTATCTTGTAAAACTAATTCAGGAAAATTTTTAGCTAAGATTATAGTATTTCTGCTGCTAACTAATGATTCAATTTTATTTAATCCTAATTCAAATCTTGTACTAGGGCCTTCCTTAACATTAGAACTGGCAGATACGTCTATAACAAAGATAGTATTATCTGAAACAACATCCTGCTTCATACTTAATATTGGATCAGCTAATGAAAATGCAAGTAAACTTATAATTAAAAACTGTATTATAAATATTAAATCACTTACTAAATTTCTAAGGAAAGAATTTATTACGTTTCTACCTGAAGTCCTTAGAATAAACATTAAAGAAGGGATAGTTATGTTTTTAGGTTTAGGTTTAATAAGATAAAGGACGATTAATGGTACTAAGGCTAACAGAGAATATAACCAGATAGGATTACCTAATGAAAGGGACATAACATTAATAAATGAGGTAGTGCTTTAAATAAATTTAGGATAAAGAGAAATGATAAAAAGAACAATAGTATTAATTGTATTTTTAATCTTCTCAATTAATTATTCTTATGCTATAGATGGATTAACTTTCTCAACCTTTTTAGATAGAAAACATCCAAATGATGCTTATGCTATTACTATCCCGGATTCTTCAAATGAACCCGCTAGATATGGGGTTGGGGATAAATTGTTTTGGAACTATACTATCAATAATAGAGAAACAAATTTTAGAACAACTGTCTGTTTTTATTTAAAAGACCTAAAAAATGACAAAATTTATGACATTACGAGAATACCAATATTGAGAGAAGCCAATAAGAAGCACCATACATGTGATATTTGTGAAAGTAAGAGTGAAGAAATTTGTAAGAAAGATACTGAAAATCCCTGTCCAATTAAACTAGAGAATTTTGAAATTGGGATTACAAATGGTGCAGTAAAGGGTAATATATTTACTTATACATTTCCAGAATCTTTCCCAGAAGGAACTTATGAGTTAATAACACAATTAAGAGAACCTAATGTTGTATGTTCAAATCCAGATGGAATTATCCCTAGTACTGTTCCTATTAAGGAAGGCGTTAACCACATAATAATACACGGAGAACAGAATCTTGAACTGCTTAGAATAATACCTCTAAACTATATTCATGGAACTAATATCGAGAGATTTGATAGATCAAAATTACATACAACCATATCGGGAAAATTTGTGCTAAAAAACGTTGGATCATCAGCGGCTCAAATAAGTAATTTTGTAGTTAAGCCTGACTTACCAAATCAGTTTACTATTGGTATTAGCCAAAGGCCTTACTTAAATATTTGGGAAGCAGAAACAAATGAATTTATAGGTTCAGGAGGGTATATTATTAATAATGATAAAGCAGTTTTTAATTTCGAGCGAATACTTAGGATTATGCCGGGGAAAAGTGTACTTATAGATTTTAGTATCTCTATATCAACGAACGATATTCCTGAAGAACAGCTTAATATTTTTATCGAACAAACTATTGGTAAGGTTTCAACTATAACTATTCAAGAAACTAATTCCAATTCTAGAAAGTTTAATAATATACAACCTATTATTGTTGGTTACAACCCAATTATACCTCTTGACCAAGGTAATGGATTTAATAATAATCAACTTGATAGAAAGTTAATATTAAATCTAGTTAATAGTGGTGTTCCTGCAAGCAGTATTATAGACTGGACAATTAATTTATGGAGCGGAGACTTTTCACGGGTTTTAAGAGCAGCTATTAATACAAACCTTCCACTATCTGAGGTAATTAAAGCTTTTAGAGCACTAGGTTATTTGCGTCAAATTGTACAAGCTACTTTAAGTGCCGGTATTGAACCAGAGATAATCGTAAGGACTCTAAAAGATTCTGATGTTTCTTTAGAAGAACTAATTCAGCTTCAAGATTATTTCCAAGTTTCTAATGATGTTTTTCATAATATTCTAATAAGATCGGGATTTAGTCAGGCTTCAGTTAATAGAGTTTTCAACCATGTAGAAGTTAAAGGTTTTCATATATCAAAGAATTTTTATGCTAGATTCTCGAATAACCCTAATATTGATAAACAATATAATAGACTTTTGTTAAAGGCAATCTATCTTGTTCCACGAGGTAGGCCGCTACAATCTAACTGGGGGGAAGGAATCGATATAATTATGCAAGAAACAGTAGCCTTCTATAAGCGTGAATTGAGACAAAAAGTAATAGTCAATTATAAAATATTCCCAATTATAGTAAACGGTGATCATTCTATAGACGGACAAGATCGATATAATACACAAAACAACTGTCCTGAAGGTATTTCCTGCACCACAGTAGACTATGAAATAATCAGTCGTATTTTCAAAAGTAACGGAGACCTTTATAACAAAGATTTTAGTCAACGTAGACAAGATGAATATGATGTTTTAGTAACCTTTATGGAGGCAAGAAACGATGGAGGATTAGGATGGTACTTTGAAAGTAATAATAACTTACAACGTGATGATATTCCGGAAAACAGTATTTTTGGTGGGAGTTTAATTCCTGTTCCACATGGATTTTTTGACCTCGTAATAGAAACAAAAATGGCAAATAGAAATTTACCATCCATATTTGGATTTACCCTTCATGAAGTTGGACACTCTATCGGCCTACCGCATTCGTGGGAGGTTATCGAAAACCCTAGTGATATTAGAATAAATAGAAATTTCCATAATGTTGTCGGAAATGTAATGTCTTACTCTTGGATTCCTGGAAAGGTAAACTACTTTATTCCCGACAGTCTAATAAACCTTCTTCTCGGTCGTCCTAAATTAAATCAGCAATACGTTAACTTAGATTTGCATAAAGACCCACCATCACTAGAAAGGGGGGATACAACTACACTTAGAGATGATATTATAAACTATATAAATATATATTCTTCAGAAAATGTTCCTGATGGTTTAATTTTAAGGTCTTTATTAGGCTCTAATATCCAACCCGGGGATATTATTGATGCATTCCAAAGGATTGAAGGTGATTTTGGAAGATTAATTACTGCTGCACGAAGTGTTGGAATTGAGAAAGAAAAAATTGTAATTGCTTTAAGAAGATACGGTCTTACATCAACACAACTAAAAAATCCATTTATTCTAAATCCATTAGATTTAAATGAAAATGATATGGAAAGAATCTTAATAGCAAACAATATAGAATAATTCTATAAAATATTTCTTAATATTTGAACTCCATAAAGAGTTATAACCTTATTAATTTTTCCCTACCATGGGGGTTGGTGCGAAATAGCATATAAACAATACAGCATATAATACGGGTTGTAGCTTAAATCATTTTTAGTACAATCTCTTGTAGGAATATTTACTGATATTTGAATTATGCACCAACCCCCACTACCATGAGGCTTATTTATATATTAGAAGTAATAATTGAAAGTTTTATATATACTATATAATATATATTAAGGCATGTATAAAAAGCACATAGAAGCAGATTTTATAGAAGAAGCTGCAAAAGAGTTAGTTAGAAAAAGACTTACTAAACCACAAGAGATAATTAAGTTAAGGAATCAACTAGCAAGAAAATTAAAGCCTAAAAGCCTGCCTTCAATAATTCAAATTTTACTAAGGGTTAATCCAAACTACCTAAAAAGGATTAAAAGCATATTTATTAAGCCCGTAAGAACATTATCTGGTGTAACTATAATAGCAATAATGGCCAAGCCAATTGCATGTAAACATGGAACATGTATATTCTGCCCTGGGGGTCCTGGTTCTATCTTTGGTGATACTCCTCAAAGCTATACTGGGAAAGAACCAGCTACAATGCGAGCAATAAGAAATGACTTTGATTCTTATTTACAAGTTTTTAATAGATTAGAACAATACATAATAAGCGGTCATCAGGTTGATAAGGTAGATTTAATATTTATGAGTGGAACATTTACCAGTTTTCCACTAAACTATCAAGAGGAATTTACTCATGGGGCATTTAAGGCAATGAATGATTTCTCTGATTTATTCTATGATAAAAACGGTAATTTAGATCTTAAAAAATTTAGAGATTTCTTTGAATTACCAGGTGATGTAAATGATGAGACTAGAATAAAAAAAATAAGGGAAAAGGTTCTAAAACTTAAAGCTAAAAAAATTGATTTAGAAAAAGAGCAAAAAAGAAATGAAAAATCTAGGATAAGGTGCATTGGATTAACTATAGAGACTAAACCAGATTATGCTCGCTTAAAACATGGCAATGAGATGCTTAAATTAGGCTGTACAAGGGTAGAGGTTGGTGTACAATCTGTTTATGATGATGTTCTTAAGACAACAAACCGAGGACATACCCTACAAGATACTATTAATTCTGTTAGAGAACTGAAAGACTTGGGATTTAAGATAAATGCGCATTACATGCTAGGATTACCTGGAACAACAAAAGAAATGGATCTTAATGGAATTAATACATTATTTACAAATCCTGATTTTAGACCCGATATGCTTAAAATTTATCCCTGTCTTGTTTTAAAAGGAACCCCAATTTATGAACTATGGAAAAGAGAGCTTTATACACCATTAACAACAGAAGAGGCTGCAGAGATTATCTCAGAATTTAAGAGAAACATTCCTTATTATGTTAGGATTATGCGTATTCAAAGGGATATTCCAACCTATATGACTAAAGCTGGGGTAGATAGAACAAATTTACGACAATATGTTCATGATCTATTAAGAAAAAAAGGGTTAAAATGTAAATGTATAAGATGTAGGGAAATTGGAAGATCGAAGAAATTAGGTAAAATAAAACTTTTTGTTGAAGAATATGATGCATCAAAAGGGAAAGAATTTTTTATTTCTTTGGAAGATGAAGAAAGAATATTAGTTGGTTTTTGCAGATTAAGATTTCCTTCACAATTCTTAAGACCTGAGATAACAAAAACCAGCGCTTTAATAAGAGAGCTGCATGTTTATGGTACAGCAACAGCAATAGGCGAAGAAGGCAGTATACAACACCAAGGTTATGGAAAAAGACTTATGATTACTGCAGAAGATATTTGTAAAAAAAATGGAAGGGATAAATTAGTTGTTATTTCTGGCATTGGTGTAAGGGAATATTATTCTAAAAAATTAGGTTATAAACTAGAAGGCCCTTACATGGTTAAACCTCTAAAATAATACAATTAGTTAAGTATATAAATCCAAATTATAACAAAAATAGCATGTCGCAACGTATAGGTGGATTTAGAAGAAAAACCAGGCATAAGCTCAGGAAGAACATAAAGGATAGGGGTAGGATTAACCTAAATAGATACCTTCAAAGCTTTAAAATTGGTGAAAGGGTATACTTAGTAATGGATCCTAGTGTACACAAAGGTCCTTATTTTCCAAGATTTCATGGCTTATCTGGTATAGTAGGAGAAAAGCAAGGAAGCTGCTACCATATTGAAATAAAAGATGGTAATAAATCAAAAACCTTAATAGTGCATCCTTCACATTTAAAAAAGGCTTAAAATGACAACAGAATTAGTATCAGAAATACCAATAACAATGGTTGAATTAAAGGAAAAATTAGCTGAGATAAAGAAAAGAGATAGTGCATTAAACTTCAGGGCAAATAAAGCAAAAGAATATCTAGATATTTGCACTACTATTAATATTGCAAAGGTAGAGGAATTGAAAAAAAAGATTAATGATTTAAACGTTCCAAGGTTAAAGGATAGGCATATTATAAAGATAATAGATCTAATGCCAAAAGACATGGATAGTTTAAGGTCGCTATTGACAGGTGAGAATATAACATTAAAACAAGAAGATCTAGCAAAGATACTTCAAATAATACAAGAGACTTAAAATGCCTGGTGAAAAAATAAAAATAACAGAAAATGAATCAAACACCAAAAGAAGAACTTGCAATTATTTTGGATTTCCTTCCAAATGGCCATCCTATGGATACAAGGCCAATGTTCAAAAAGACCCCAATAGCGCAAGCACTAGGCAAGGAACATTTTATACTTCTAGAATTAATCCCGAAGAAAGGTATTGATCTACAACCTAATGAAGAGGTTTATATAGGCGAAGGAAAAAGGGATAAAATACACCATATCCTCGGGAAAATACCAATAAATAAACTTACTGAAACAGCTAAGTTAGAGCTTAATTTTACCATCGAAATACTTGTAGCAAAGGATGAAAAGAAGTTCGTGGAATTCTTTAATCAGGCAGGTCCAATAAGCACTAGAAGACATCAATTAGAACTACTTCCAGGGATAGGACAAAAGCATATGTGGGAAATACTTGAGGCTAGAAAAGAAAAACCCTTTACTAGTTTTGATGACGTAAAGAACAGGGTAAAATTAATACCTGATCCAAAGAAACTTATAGTTAAAAGGATAGTTGCAGAAATAAAAGAGGAAGACAAATTTAAGCTGTTCACTGGATAGGTGCAGGAATAAATGGGGGTTGTTTTTGTTTATCTTGTTGAACTATAACTCCAAATCCCGTATCGCTAGATCTATCTTTAATCTCTATAGAAGCTGCATTATTAATATCGCTTTTTGTTAGTTTAGTACAAAAATCATACTCATATTTATTAGAATTACCTGTTGATATCAATAATATTTTATCATAATCAACGTAATACTTCTTTTGATCATTATAATCGTCATACATAGTATTTGCATATAATTCAACCTCTCGTTTTGAGTTCTTTCCAACCTCAATATTGCCCCCCTCATATGAACGACCATAAGATCCACCAAAAAGGTCATCGTTATAATAATTTTGGGATTTACTGGGAGTATAATATAAATATAATTCTCTATTGCTTACACTTCCTAGTTTTGTTGAATAAAAACAAGCCCTATACTTATTAGCTTCTATAGTTCTTGGAAGAAAAAAATTATTTGTAACAACTAAATTAGCTAGAACAATCCTATTATTTCCTCCAGCAGAAAATAGACTATTAAAGTTTATACTTTCAACAGGCTTAAATTCAATGTTTAAACCTATATTTGATGTACTTAAGAAAACCAGCGTAAACATTACAATTAAAGGCACCACAATTCCAAACAATATTTTAAGATTTGACATTCTATTTCTTTGTAAAGTAATATCCTAAAAATATAAATACTAATGTGGAAAATGCAAGGGTTAATAAGATTAAATTTCTTGAAAAATCAAATGCATCTATAGCAAACCCAACTGTAAATATGTACAATGCTATAGATATTAAATACATAATTGGATAGAATCTTCTTTTAGCAGCATAAAGTATTATAGAAACAACTAGGCCAATGAAAAATATCGTCCCGCCTAAAAAAGGGTACCAATATGCCATTTTAAATATCCTTCTCCTCCATTATATCCGCTACATAAAAGAATATAATGCATGCTAATACTAGTATAACAACTTTAATCTTATCTGATAAATTAAACAAATACTGGTACGAAAAATATGAAACAGTAGCGAAAAGAAAAATTACACCAACAACATAAAAAAATGTATTTAGATTAACCATTTCCAAATTTTAAGATATTTACCACTTTAAATAGTTTTTTAATTCCGACTTAGTTATAACGAATATTTATTAAAGTAAAAAGAAATCTAAAACAAGTGGTTAACCAAAAGATTGTAGATTGGATAAGTGAACAAAAAATAAAAGGATATAGCGAAAAAGAACTCAGAGGATTTTTAAGCAAAAAGTATGATAAAAAAGAAATTGATGAAGCTTTTAATTTCATCAGCAATAAAAAACAAACCTTTTCAAAAAAAACTAACCAAAATAATTTTGAATTTTGGGATAAAATAAATTATCTATTTACAAAACCGAGCTTATTTTTTGAACGCATTAAAAGCGAACCAGGTATTGGCGGTGCATTTATAGCATACATTATAACCCTAATAACGGCCATTACATTATTCTATTTTATGACATTTACATTAAGCAGTTATTTTTTTGGTAATTATTCCTATGGTTACTTGGGTTTTTTATTACCGATATATCTCCTTATAGGTTTGGGGTTTGTTATTGGTTTTGGATTCGCTTATTCTGGAATAGTGCATGGAATTATAAGGATATTTAATGGAAAAGGAAGCTTTGCAGATACCTACAAGATATATGCATATAGCTCTATTCCATCTACAATAATATCTACAATTCCATTTATAGGGTGGCTTTCAATAATATATACAATATATCTTGCAATTATAGGTACAGAAAGCCTGCACAATATTACAAAAGGAAAAGCAGCAATAGCATGGATTATGCCCGGGGTTCTAATAATTGGCACTTTACTATTTTTTATTATAATCTACTTTATAGGATTTGGACTAAGATTTTAATGTCTTGTCACTAAGGTGCATCTAGAACTTTAACTAATTTCGCGCAAAATTAGGCCACAGAAACCTTTTTAAATAGATTACCTATAAAAAGTCTAGAAAATAGGCGAGAAGCATTTCGTAGACCCTACTTAAAACTAGTCTCGATACTGCTTCTAAGTTAGCTAAAAATGGAACAACAATTTACTAAAAAACAAGAATCTAAGAAACCAACTTTTAAACCAAAAGAAGTAATCGAAGAAGCCCCAGATAGGGATCTTATAAGGCTTTGTGATGCAGATATTTTTACAGATGAAAGATTATATTATGCATTAAGAAAAATTAGAGGAGTAAGTTTTAGTTATGCTAATGCCGTTTGTAAGGTTTTAAATTTAGATAGAAACTCTCTAATTGGTTCTTTGGATACTACTAAAATAAATGAAATTGAATCTGTAATTAAGAATCCGGCAAAATATGGAATTAAAAGCTGGTTAATTAATCGTAGAAAAGATTATGAAACTGGAGAAGATAAGCATATTATTTCATCTGAGATAAAGCTAACTTTAGAGAATGACATTAAAAGATTAAAGACAACCAAATCTTATAAGGGAATAAGACATGCATTAGGCCAACCTGTAAGAGGACAAAAAACAAGAAGCCACTTTAGAAAGGGTACAGCTATTGGTGTAAAAAGAAAAGCTGGTGGTAAAGAAGGTAGGACATAAAAATGGGAGACCCTAAAAGATCAAGAAAGAAATTTGAAAAGCCCAGACATCCCTGGCAAAAAGCTAGATTAGAAGAAGAAGCTAAGCTTAAAGAAAGGTATGGTCTTAAGAACAAAAGGGAATTATGGAAAGTTAAATCAATATTAACTAATTTTAAAAAACAGGCAAAGTTATTAATTGCAAGAAGAGATCCTCAGGCAGATAAGGAAGAAAGACAGCTTCTTGATAAGTTAATTAAACTAAGCTTACTTAACCAAAACAGTCGTTTAGAAGACGTGCTTGAATTAAATGTAGAAAATATATTAAATAGAAGATTACAATCAATTGTTTTTAAAAAAGAATTTGTATTAAAAATAAAACAGGCAAGACAATTTATTGTTCATGGTCATATAACCGTCAATGGTAAAAAGGTAACGGTTCCTTCTTATTTAGTAAAGCTAGATGAAGAAGATAAAATAAATTTTAATATGAATTCTTCATTAAGTAATCCTGAAAATCTGGAAAGGATAAAAACAAAACAAGAAGAATCAATAGTTAAAAAAGAAGCGGTTATTGAAGCAGCATGATGCAAGAAACTAGAAACCAGGGAAGTGGAAATTTAAGATGGGGTATTGCACATATTTATTCTAGTTACAATAATACAATTATTCATATAACAGACATTACAGGTGCAGAAACAATCTCTAAAGCATCTGGTGGCATGATGGTTAAGGCACATAGATTAGAGTCCAGCCCAACAGCAGCAATGGCAGCAGCTAAAAAAGCAGCTGAGGAAGCCTTAGAAAAGGGTATTAATGCTATTAATGTTAAGGTAAGAGCTCCTGGTGGTCATAATGGTCCAAATAATCCAGGACCCGGGGCACAAGCAGCAGTTAGGGCATTATCAAGGGCTGGTTTAAGGATAGGTACAATAGAAGAAGTAACTGCACTACCCCATGATGGTTGTAGAAAAAAACATCTTAGAAGGGGCAGGAGAGTTTAAACATGAAAGTAGAAGTGCTTGAAAAAACAAATGATAAAGTAAAATTCATCGTAAGGGATACTAGTGATGTATTTGTAAATACCTTAAGAAGAAGTATTGTAAGTAATGTTCCTACCATGGCTGTTGATGTAGTTACATTTCAAAAAAATAGTTCAGTACTTTATGATGAAGTGTTAGCGCATAGACTTGGTCTTGTTGTGCTTAAAACTGATCTTAAATCTTATAATTTAAAAGAAGAATGTAAATGTAAAGATGAAGGTTGTGCAAAATGTCAAGTGCATATAACATTAAAGGCTAAAGGACCATGCACAGTATATGCTTCTGACATTAAAACAAATGATCCCAAGGTACAACCAGTTTATCCAAAGACACTACTAGTAAAATTACTTAAAAATCAAGAATTACAACTTGAAGCTACAGCAACACTAGGTAGGGGGAAAAGTCATGTAAAGTATAGCCCCGGTTGGATATTTTATCAAGCAGTTCCAGAGGTTAAAATCCTAAAAGCGAGTAATTTAAATGATGCACCCAAAGTCTGCCCAACAAATGTATTTTCAGATAAGGGGGGTGTTGTTAAGGTTAAGGATGAATTAAATTGCATACTTTGTATGGCTTGTGTTGATACTTGTGGTGAGGAAAATATTAGCGTAAAGGGAAGCAAAACAGATTTCATTATTACATTAGAATCTTTTGGACAGCTTAAGTTAAATGAAATAATTAGTACTGCTACTGAATGTTTTGATGAAAAGCTAGATCAATTTGTTGATGCTTTAGAAAAGATATAGTTAAGTTAATAAATCTGGTATTTCTCGCTTTATTATATGCGGGAGTGCCAGAGCGGCCAAATGGGCTAGAAAGGTTTAAAAAATCTTGGCGAGGCTAAGGACCTAGTGGCTTAGTGCCTACGCAGGTTCAAATCCTGTCTCCCGCACACAAAATATTAGGATATAGATTATAAAAGAAAATGGGAATAATAGAAAGAATAACCAATAGACTGGTTAAAAAAATTGAAGATGGACACCATACTAATCTAATGGGTAGAAGGTATGATGTATCAGTTATATTTTTTGAACCTGAAGAGGGAATGAAAAATATAGTAGAATTTCCAAGAAGATTCACAGAACAAGAGAAAGAAATGATATTAAATAAAAGGATCAAATACACAAAAACTGATATAGATAGTTATAAATTGGAGATTTTAGAAGGACCATATAAACATTGGGCACTTGAAAGGATATTAGGTCAAACATGAAAAGAACAGGACCAACAAACCTACAATTGAAGAGTCTTATAGCAGAACTCAGGAAGCTTTCATCTAAAGAGAAGTGTAGAATCTGGAAGAGAATAGCAGAAGATTTAGAAAAGTCAACGAGGAAAAGAAGGGAAGTAAACATAAATAGACTAAATATGCATACTGAAAATGGTGAAACAGTTATTGTTCCTGGAAAGGTACTTGGTATAGGTAATCTCAATCATAAAATAAATGTAGCGGCCTTTAGATTTTCTGAAGAGGCAATGAAAAAGATAAATAAAATAGGTAAAGCAATAAAAATAGAAGAATTAATGAAATCAAACCCAAAGGGTAAAGGGGTTAAAATAATAGGTTAAAATGAATAGATTACAAAAGATACTGGGAACTGGGACCTTGATTTTAGCTTTGAGTGGATGTAAAATAGATGGGGAAATAGCAGATAAAAGCGACTTGGAGGGCACCATAAGAGGGAAAGAAGTTCTTCTTTTTGGTGGGGAGAGATTGACTGTTGAAACAAAACAAGGCACATATACAATAAATGCCTATCATCCAGGCATAGCACCAATAACAGCATCACATTATGCATTTAAAGAAGGAGAGAAGATAAAATTTCCAAAGAATTATGGTCCCTTTTCTTTAAATGAAAATACAAAAAATTATGAGTTTATTGCAAGCAATGCAATAGAAAAACTAAAAAAATGATAATTGATGGTTCAAATTTAATACTTGGAAGATTAGCAAGTTTTGTAGCTAAAAAGTTACTCATGGGAGAAGAAGTAGTTATTGTAAATTCTGAGAATATATTAGTTACAGGAAAGAAAGATAGTGTTCTCGAAAGATACAGGGATAGATCAGAAATAGGTTATGTTAAGAAAGGACCATTCTGGCCTAAATCTCCAGAAAAATTAGTAAGAAGAACTATTAGAGGAATGTTACCACATAAACAAGATAGGGGAAGAAAAGCTTATAAGAGAATTAAATGCTATCTAGGCATACCAGAAGAGTTTAAGGACAAAAAGCTAGACACTATAAAAGAAGCCAATATATCAAGAACAAAATCTAAATATGTAAGTACCAAAGAAATTTCAAAATTCCTAGGAAGTAATAACTAAAATGACAACAAAGAAGATATTTCATGTTTCAGGCTCAAGAAAAAGGGCCAAAGCTAGGGCAACATTAAAAGAAGGCAAAGGTATTATAAGGGTAAATAGCAAATTATTAGAGAATTACCAACCACAAATGGCAAGACTAAAGATAATGGAGCCTATTATTCTTGCTGGGGATATTGTAAAGAATTTAAATATCGATGTAAGTGTAGAAGGTGGTGGCTGGCAATCACAGGCAGAGGCCTCAAGATTAGCTATAGCACGTGCATTGGTTTTATATGATAATAAACTTAAACCAGATTTTTTAGAATACGATAGAAGATTACTTGTTGCTGATGTTAGAAGAAATGAACCACATAAACCAAATGATTCTAAACCAAGAGCAAAGAGACAAAAATCATATAGATAAGGAGAATTAAAATCATAATCCCAATAAGATGCTTTTCATGCGGAAAACCCATAGGCCATTTATGGGAAGACTATCTTGAAAGAGTAAAGAACGGAGAGGAAAAGAAGAAAGTTTTAGATGAATTAGGATTAGAAAGATATTGCTGTAGATCTGTTTTTCTCGGTCATGTTGATCTAATAGATACAGTAGCACAATTTAAGAAGAGTTAATTTATACCTTTCTTATAAATAAAAGGGATGATATATGAAAAGATATGATGCAGCATTAATAATAGCTGCAAGTGAAAATGATGCAAACTTATTTTATGCAACTAAATTTCTAGCCCCAGACCCTTTTATCTATCTTCAAACCAGTGAAAAAAGAATTATTTTTGTTAGTGATTTAGAATTTGAGAGAGCTAAAAAACAAGCGAAAGTAGATGAGATTATATCGATAAATAAATATAAAAAAAACTCTTCAAAATTTATAGAAATAGCTGAAAAAATATTAAAAGAATATAGGATTAGGAATATATTAGTGCCTGAGAATTTCAGATTAGCTGATTATTCTTTTTTAACAGATAAGGGCTATAAAATTGATTTCAAGGAGGAGCCATTTTTTGAAAAAAGATTAATAAAAACAAATGAAGAGGTTGAAGCTATAAAAGAAACACAAAAATATTTAGAAGAGGCTTTAGATGAGGCTATAAGATTTCTCAGGGTTTGTACTATAAAAGATGGATTTATTTGGTATGATAAAAAGCAGGTTACTTCAGAAGATATTAAAAGAATAATAAATTTAAGACTAGTAAAGAATAATTGTAATGCAAAGCATACTATAGTTTCTTGTGGAAATGATGCTGTTGAACCACATAATGAAGGATATGGTGCATTAAAAGCAAATGAGCAAATAATAATCGATATATTTCCTCAATCAATGAATACAATGTACTATGCTGATATGACACGAACAATAGTAAAGGGAAAAGCACCACTAAAACTAAAAAATATTTTTGAAACTGTGTTAAAAGCACAACAACTAGCGATTTCAATAGTAAAAACTGGGGTAGACGGTAAAGATATAGAAACTAAAGTAAGAGAGTACTTTGAAAAGAACAACTATAAAACCAACTTTAATGATAAAAAGCAGGGATTTATTCATAATCTAGGTCATGGTATTGGATTAGAAATCCATGAATATCCTAGGGTAGGTGGAAGTAGTTTTAAACTTCAAGAAGGAAATGTTATAACCATAGAACCCGGCTTATATTATGAAGATAAGGGTGCAGTAAGGATAGAAGATATGATATTAGTTACTAAAAATAGTTATATCAATTTGACCAAATATCCAAAATATCTTGAAGTTCCATAAAATGCGTGATGATAACTTCCTTAATGAAAAGCTTGATCAGATATGGCAGTCATTATTTCCAGATGTAGAAAGAAAAAATAATGTTACTATTAGATTTAAAGGAAAATGGAGGAATAAATTCGGCCATATAAAGTTACTTAAGAATAAAGATACAGAGATTGTGATAAATGGTTTATTTAAAGATCCAAGAATTCCTGATTACATAATATATTTAACAATAGCCCATGAATTGGTTCATTACATGCATGGTTTTAATTCACCTTTAGAAAGAAAATATAAACATCCACATAAAGGGGGCATAGTTAATAGAGAACTTAAAAAAAGAGGTCTAAATTATTTTATCACATTAGAAAGAGAATTTGTAAAAAAAGAATGGTCTAATCTTCTTAAAGAATTTAATAAATAAAAAATAAAAAGAATTTAGTAACTATTGCAACACTTACTTACTGCAACATTTACAGAATCCGGCAAAGAGCATCACTACACCAAAGAGCAGTAAAACTACCCCTAAGGCATACTGCCAAGCTGGGTACATAAATGCTAAACCTACTAAAGCAAATGCTACTCCTTTTGCTAAATGCTTAAATTTATGGCAAGGACAACCGCAAACCATTCCTCCACCAGTCATTTTCGCCCCTTTCATTTAATCACCTCTTAGATTATATATTATTTATTTAATAGGTAATAAGTAATATAATATATATAAAGGTTATCCTATTAAAAATAACACTATGAAAAAGAAAATATTTGTAATTTTAGTAGTTTTAGGTATATTCTTTAGCTATCATTTATTATTTTCAAAAGAAACTAGAATAGAGGCCAATGTTGTAAGGGTAATTGATGGAGATACATTTGTTACAGATTCCGGAGAAAGGATTAGACTAATAGGAATGAATACACCTGAAAAGAACGAGTATTATTATAAAGAAGCTAAAAATCGATTAGAAGAACTAGTTGGAAATAAAACAATTTTTTTAGAAAATGATGCTGGTAAAAAAGACAAATATGGAAGATCATTAAGATACGTTTTTACGAATGATACATTTGTGAATATTAAACTAGTTGAAGAAGGTTATGCAAGGCCACTTACTATAAAGCCCAATTATAAGTATGAAACTGAAATTGAAAAAGCAGCCTCTTCTGCAAGAAACAGGGATATTGGAATATGGAATAGTTCGGGAAAATCTTTATAAAAGCTAACTCTACTCATCATAAAAATGTATGAATTTTTTTATTCTATGATGAGTGTTTTAATAGTAAGCTTAATTTCCTTAAGCGGTTTATTAATAATCCGTTTAGAAGGCAAGGATCTTAAAAATATTTTACTCTATCTTGTAAGTTTTTCCGCAGGAGCATTAATAGGCGATGCTTTTATTCATTTAATTCCAGAAGCTTCAAAAAGTGGCTTTACGATTTTAAATGCACTTTCTATAGTTCTTGGAATTGTTGTTTATTTTGTTATAGAAAAGTTCATTCAGTGGAGACATTGTCATATACCCACATCAAAGCATCATCCACATAGTTTTGCTTATATGAATTTAATAGGTGATGGTGTACATAATCTAATAGATGGTTTAATAATAGCTGGCAGTTTTATTGTAGGTGTGCCATTAGGTATTGTAACTAGCATAGCTGTAATATTACATGAAATACCACAAGAAATCGGTGACTTTGGTGTCCTAGTTTATGGTGGTTTTTCAAGACTAAAGGCACTGTTCTATAACTTTCTAACAGCATTAACTGCTTTTTTAGGTGTTATAATGGCATTTATATTTGAAAGTGAGGTAAAAAATTTTGGTAGTTTTATAATACCATTTTCTGCCGGAGGTTTTATCTATATAGCCTGTTCAGATCTAATACCTGAACTTCATAAAGAATTAAACCCAAAAAAATCCTTGATGCAGCTAATTTATTTTAGTATGGGCATCTCTGTAATGTTTCTACTTTTATTGATGTAGATTATAATTCAACCCTTGAACCTTCTTTATTATAAACATATAACTTCTCTTCCTCATCTTTAGTTTTCTTATGAGAACCATCACAAAAAGGTTTATTATTTGACAAACCACACATACATACCCATTTACTTTCATCACCAACCTTTATCTCTGTTGGTCCATTATCTTTATTTATAATAATTCTTGCCATTCTTACCTCCAAAGTTATTAAAGTTTATTTTTCTTTATCCATGCAATTTAAAAAGTTTATGATTTTAGCTACTATTTGTTCTGGGGTTAAATCGGTAGTATCTATGATGATATTATAATTATTCTTATCTAAATAATTAACACCATAAAGTGAATTATACCTATTAACTTCATTTTTTACCCTTTCTTCTATTTCTTTTCTTGCATGTTCATAGCTTTCATAACGAATTTCTTCGCTTCTCTTAACCTCAAATATTCTAGATGCGGCTACCATTAGGTTTACATCAAGGAACACCTTAATTGAATGTGGAATAAAGTAAAAGCTCACTCTTCCATCAATTACAAAATTATCTTTTTCCTTACCTAATTGTTCTTGTCTCTTATCAATCTTATAATCAACTTCTGGATTATTTTCAGCATTTTTATAGAATGTTAATACATCCTGATTATTTTCCTTTGCAAGCTGCCTTACAAAATCACCTGAAGAATAATGTTCATAATTTAATTTTTCTGCAAGAAGTCTAGAGATTGTACTTTTCCCAGATCCAGGTGATCCTGAAATTGTAATTATCATTCCCCGAAGTGATCTAATAAATTTCTTGAAAAACTAGTATGCATACTACAATTATTTTTAACTAAAAGAGGTTCAATATTATTCCATATTACTTCAGTTAATTCTTTTTCTGGTATTCTTTCACTCCTTTTTAAACAATCTATCTTAATCCAGTCTTCATTGCTTTTGCATAACATTCTATAAGTATCTTGAACCCTAACTAGATATTCAACATTACTTTCATGAATATCTTTTTTTCTACCTTCTTTTTTCATTGCTTCCTGAGACCATTCTACAGGTAAATCTAAATAAACAATATAATCAGAAGGCTTAATTTTTAATTGATTTACTTCAAGGTCATAAATCCATCCAATCATATCAACCCTTTCCTGTAATTTCTTAAACTTCCCCCCCTGATGTCCAAAATTTGATTCCATATAACGATCTAATATTATATTCTTATCTTCAGCTAACCATTGTTTTATTTCTTCTTGAACGCTTAATCTGTCAAAAGCATATAGTCTGGAAGAATCTTTCGGGTCAATTGAATCTAAATCACCGACAGCACCACTTAAATGATACCTAACTAACTTACCCCAAAACTTATCATCTTGAGGAAAACTTTTAGTTTCTATTAAATAACCTTTCGATTTCGCAAGCTCAACAATATTTTTTGTTTGTGTTTTCTTACCTGAACCATCTGAACCTTCTATTGTTATAATTATTCCTGTCATTTTTCACCCCTTTTAGCAGCTGTTTTTTCTTCTGCATTTTTTCTACCTTCAATTGAATCTTTCCAATCAACCTTAATGTATTTAGCTAACCTTGGAATTACCTTTTCTACCTCTCTAAAAACATCTTGGAATAGTGTTCTATAAGAATGATGACCACCTGATTTTGTTCTTAATTCAATAACGTATTGTGCTTGTCTTGGATGGAATTCATATAAAAACCTCGTACAATGTCCCATTGCAGGTATATACTGAGCTTCAAATGGGAATTCAGATTTAACTTCTTCATACAATCTAGGGGTTTCTAACATTAAAGAATCATATTCATCTTTTACAGTCTTAAGTTCTTTAGTATTTTCTAAGAACTCTGGATAAGCATAACCTAAACTTGCAGTAATATCTTGTTTTAATATGGTCCCTACCCTTTGTCTTTTTACATCACGCCATGCACCAATATCAATTAAAAATTCAAAGGTAAAAGAACCAACCTTTAAGGCCTTCATCATTAAGTCATATTCTCCTCTTTTTGCTAGATATTTTTCAAATATATTATCCCTTTCACTCTCTGTTAATGTTTTAGATTTATTGTAAAGTGTTTCAAAACTAGCCTCTGAAAATTCATATAACATTGAAGCAAGCAAAAGATTCTCTAAATCGTCTGTATGCCGAATTAATTTAACCCTTTTAAAATAATCAATAGGAAAATAGCGCTCATATGAAAAATCTTTAAAAGACTCATACATGTCGAGTGTAGTTTCTCCAAAATATTTATTTGGACTAACATGCGTTAAAAGCCCCGGAGAAAGTTTAACCCCTTCTTCTTTTAATGCCTCTCCTATTATTCTTAACTCTTCTAATGGGTGGGATAACATTTGTGAAATATGGGTTTCTATTATCCTAGTTTGCCAAATAGCACCTAAAGAAGTAGCTAATCCTTGAGGTAACCAATAGCGCATTATATCGAAGGTTTTTGCTGCTGCTGTTCTCTCAAAAGCTGCTTTTGATTTAAATTTTGTTTCATCATAAACCTCCTGTTTTAAGAACTCTAAAACAATCGAAGAATTTTTTTCATAAGATTCCATGAGAGTATCATTATTTTGCTTAATTCTTTCATAGTATTTTGAATCTTTTAATCTTGGTGGGATAATTATAGAAGATTTTGAAAATTGAATATATCTTGTAGATTTCTCTTCATAACTTCCTAATTCAGGATCTGGCATTTCTATAACATTAGTTGATAACTGACTTACGCCCTCTATAGCAAACCTTATCACATCAGCGTCTTTTAATGAAGCGTGGCCATAATCTACACCATATTGTTTAAGAAAGCTATTTGCCCTTTTTTCAAAATAAGCTAATTTTTGAAATGTATCTCCTTTTTTAACAAGCTCATTTGCAAAATCATCAATACTAATATAATCTTCTTTGGCAATCTTACCTGTTTCAGCAGCTTTTTTCATCTCATCAAAAAGATAAAGAAACCTATCGCGCATCGATAAATGACTTCTGCTATACTGGCCTACTAAAAAAGCACCTAAGCAGAATGATAATGTTGGCTTTAAAGCATAAATATTTTTATCTAGGTTTGTAAAAAAATAATCTAGGGTTATCTTTTCTGCTTCACTATATTCCTTCTTATTCTGTAACAATGATAAAGTTCCAGTTCCTTGCATAAAATACCTCTTTTAAGAAATTTTTATAACTAATTTAGAAATTTAATATATATACTTTTATATCCTGTAATTTAGCTTTTGAAGTACAATTATTCTTTTAAATTCATTAAAAATTTGCTTAGTAATGATAGTAATAGGTCTTACAGGAACTAATTGTGCTGGTAAAGGAACTGTTGCAGAATACTTGAAAACTAAAAGCTTCTATTATGAATCTCTTTCAGATATAATAAGAGAAAAGTTAAGAGAAGAAAATAAAGAGATTAATTTAGACAATCTTGTAGCTAAAGGAAATGAATTAAGAGAGAAATATGGTGCTGGTATTCTTGCTAATTTAATGTTAGAAAAAATAGAAGACGATAATTGTAAAAATTATGTTGTTGATTCCATAAGAAATATGCAAGAAATTAATTCATTAAGGAAGATGTCTTGTTTCTTTTTATTTGATATAGACGCACCTTTAGAAACAAGATTCAGTAGGTTAGTTTCAAGAAATAGAGAAGGGGATCTTAAAACACTTGAGGAATTTATTGCAGATGAAGAAAGGCAGAATAGTACAAATCAACTTCATCAACAAATAAGAAAATGTGGGGTTTTTGCTAATGTGCATATTTATAATGATTCATCGATTGAAAATTTATATTCCAATGTTGACAGTGCATTAAATTCTTTATTGCCTGAAATAGCAAAGAGGTTTAAAAGGCCTAGCTGGAATGAAACTTGGATGAATATAGCAAAAGAAATGGCAAGAAGGAGTAACTGCATTAAAAGAAAAGTAGGCGCAGTTATAGTTAAAAATAATAAATATGTATCATCAGGCTACAATGGAACACCCAGGAAAACCAAGAATTGTTACGAAGGTGGTTGTCCCAGATGCACAAGCTTTGCTAAGTCTGGTTCTGCTTATGGTGAATGTTTATGTGAACATGCAGAAAGAAATGCAATAGAACAGGCAGACCACGATAAAAGAGAAGGAGCAACCCTTTATATTAATCTTGCACCATGCTTAGACTGTTCAAAAGGGTTAATTAATGCTGGAATAAAGGAAGTTGTTTATGAAACACCTTTTCCTCTTGAGGTTAGAGATAAGTTATTAGAAGAAGCTGGTGTAAAATTAAGAAAATATGAAGCGTAAATTTTATAGAAACTTATATAAATAAGAATTCTTACTTAAATTTAAGGGGTGTTTATTTTTATGAACTCATTAGTACTGATTTTAGCGTTCATTTTAAGCCTGATAAACTTCATAAGTGATAGAACAGCAAGCTTGCTTGAAGAGTATCATGAGGATTTATTAAGTTTTAGTGGTGGTTTATTAATAGGAATCATCTTTATGTTTTTATTACCGGAGGTTATTAAGGGCAATAGATACATAAATATATTTTTATTAATGCTCTTAGGTTTTACACTATTCCATTTAGCAGAGAAATTCCTTTACCAAAATGTGTTAAATAGGAAAAATTTAATCGAAGATCTAACTTATGTACATGCAGCTGGATTCTTTTTAAATCATTTTATGCTTGGTTTTATCCTATTTTTATTTGCAAGACAAGACATAAATCTAGGTTTTCTTTTATTCATACCGATATTATTACATATAGTTTCTTCTTCCATGAGTCTTGAGCATATTGATGAAGAGTTAAAAAGTAACTTAACAAGAATATTGCTTGTATTTTCAACGTTTTTAGGTGCTTTAGCTGCAAATTATCTAGAAATAAACAATGTACTTTTATACTCTGTATTCTCATTCTCTCTCGGGGCAGTTCTATACATAAGTACAAGAGACATTTTATCTGTTAAAAAAGGTGCTACAAAAACATTCTTGCTAGGAATCGTAATAAGCTTGTTTATATCCTATTTCTTTTAATATATATTATTTACTAGCATTAAGTTTAAAAACTACCACTAATGTGAAAGAAATAGCAATTACTATTTATATTTAATTAAAAATAGGGTGGTGTTGAAAATGGTAGAACATATTAAAAAACAAGTAGGTGAGCTTGTAGAAAGATATTCAAACAAAAAAGAAGAGAGTAGTTTTAAGAAAATTGTTCCTGCTTTAATTAGCAAGGGTATAGATAATGCAAATCTTTCTATGTTTGATGAAGGTACAAGAAAAGAACTTTTAAATGCTGCTGGTGAAGAGTATCTTAAAAGGGGGGAACTTAAAGAAGCAACAAAGGCCTTTATGCTTACTGGAGATTCTGCTAGACTTATAGAAATAGGGAATTCATTTATGAGTATGAATATGCACTCTCAGGCAGTTGATGCATTCATGCTTTCTGGAAACAGAGAAAAAATAATGTCCTGTGGTGATAAATGTTTACAAGATGGTCATGTTAGCGATGCTATTAAAGCATATAAAGTACTAGGTGATGAAGATAGATTGGTAAAAGTTGGTGATTTATGTTTACAAAAAGAAAAAATAGATTTTGCTATTGAGGTTTTTAGCGTCTTAAAGAAAAAGGACAAGTTAATTGCCGTAGGCGATAAATGCATGAAAGAAGGCAATCTTACCTATGCAGCAAGAGCCTATGAATTAGCTGAAGATAAAGGAAAGCTAAGTAAGATAGGAGACACATTCCTTAAATCTGGTTTACTAGCATCTGCAGTAAAGGCGTATGAGTTAGCTGGAAATAGCATGATGGTAGACTTTATAAGAGAAAATTTCCCAGATAGCAACTTCTTGTATAAGATTTAATATGAACTGCAAATTTTGTGATATCTATCATCGCGATTAACAGAAGTTCGCCGCAGGCAAATTTTGGGAAATTTTGAGTTGCGAACCAGCCACTATTTTGTTTCATAAAGAATTATTTTATCCTTAAATCCACCTCTTTCTTTAGCTTTCTTTTTTCTAAGCAGTTCCAATTCATTTTTATCTATTTTTTTATAACTACATATTGTGTAAACAACTTCAAGAAGATCTGCTAACTCTTCAGCATTCTCATCTTTCATAAATTCATCGATTTCTTCTTGAAGTTTCTCTTTCAATTTTTGCCAATACTCGTCATCAGTAGCAATATGTATAATTGGAACTGTTCCTTTCTTCTTGATTATTTCTGGAATTTTATCACGAACAAGTTTATTGTAATTCATATTGTTATGATTAAGGGGCGGATTTTATTAATCTTGTGACTGGAGAGCAATTACGTCTAACGGGGCAGAATTGGAATTATCTACGAAAACGAATACTTTTTTGCTATATTTGATAAATTTCCTGTTTCACTTGGACATTCTGAATTAATTCCAAAAAGGCATGCTGTATCTTTATTTGATTTAACCCGAGGTGAATGGAATAATTTGCAAAATTCTTTGGCGGATGTTGTTAGAGTAATTGAGCAAACTAATTTTTTTGAAACTTTCTTTTCTTCTATTTTTTGAACCCTATCTCCTAAATCTTTTATAGAAACCATATTATAATAACTTAATTTCCTTTATCTTCAGATTCTACTTCTTCATCAGAATCTTCCGCATACTTATGACCCTCACGAATATTCTTATCCTTAGATTGAAGTGTGCTTATTATATCTATAACATACTTTCCCTCACCTAACCTATAAACCAATGGTTTTCCTTTAAATAACTCAATTAAATCCAGCTCATATTTTCCAGGTTTCATTACCCTTATGGTTTCAAAATCCAAAACAACAGGATAATCTTCATCTTGCTTTTCACCAATAATCTCCATTACTTCTTCTTCTAGCTGTACCTTTTCTTCTTCAGATAGATTTACAGTAACGTCTCTTGCTTCTTCTATATGCTTCTGTTTAACATAAAAAAAGAATCTGCCCCCGCATTTATTGCAGCCCTTAAGAATCTCTTCACTCCCATCTGGATAGAATGTAGCACATTTAACGCATTGATGAGGCATACTTACCTCTTCCTTTTTCTTTTACTTTCACTTAAGAATAATTGAAGTTTATCAGGATCTTTTTTAATATTTTTTACAATACTTGCAGGACCTATTATTGTAAATCCCTGACGATCTCCTAACAAAAAATTAAATAGATTGCTTCGAATAATGTTCCCCTGTGCACTTGGATTAATAACAGCTAATTCAATACCCTTAAATGAATGATTAATCTCTTCCATGGTTGCTTTAATTAATTCTGCCTCTTCTTCTTTTTTTAATCTACCTTCTAGCAACACAATTTTATTCTCTTTAGAGACCATATTCAGTAGCTTCCTTATCTTCCCTACAGAGCTGAGCTCTTGTATTTCGCGATATGGAACATATTGTAAAGTGAGCATCTCTTACCTCCTTATTTTAGTATCTTAAACAAAGCATCATAAAGTTCTTCTATATTGTCCCCCCTTTCAGCAGAGACCCCTATAACTTTATATTGTGGGAAGGCGGCTTCAAGTTTTTTAATATTTGCCTTCTTAAGATCAATTTTATTTGCAGCTATTATTACTGGTATATTTCTAGCAGCTAAATTACCTATAATTGTAATATTAACTTGTGAATAAGGATTTAAGGTAGAATCTAAAACAAATAAAACGCAATCCATATTATCCAACCACTTAATCGATTCTATAACGCCTTTTGTAGCTTCTTTTGCCCTTTGCTTTGCATCTTTAACATTCATCTTAAATTTGAGAAAATCCTCATAATCTATTTTCGTTGCAATCCCTGGAGTATCTACCAGATTAAATACCAACTTTCTTCCATTCTTTCTTATTTCAATACCCTCCTTAAGGTTAATCTCTCTCGTTTCATGAGGCATATTAGAAACAGTGCTCATATCCTGACCAATCCAGTCTTTTGTGATTCTATTTGCCAGTGTTGATTTTCCGGAGTTAGGAGGCCCATATAGGCCTAGTTTAACATTAGTCCTCTTTTTAAAAATACCACCAAAAATCTTTTTGAAATATGTTCTAAATACCTTGATGATCATTTTACCTCTTTTATTAATGTGGCTAGTTAAAAATAATTTATTAAGCTTTCTATAGTGAAGTATCTATGTTCTAGCAAAACTCACAGACATTTTTTCTTTTTGACTTTTTCTTGCCAATCTTTTTAGTTTTTTTCATATTCCATCCTAAGATATATCAAGATGTGTTTCATATAAAAATGCAACCTCTGGATCTATCTTATTAAGTATTCTAAACATTAAAACCCTAATCTTTTTACTATTAATAACACCCTTTTCTTTTTTAGCCCATTTAACCACTAATCTTGTTACTGCATTAGCCACCTTCTTTGCATTTTGTTTTGTATAATGCGCATTTAAACAAGCTGCATAACAAGACCTATAGACCTTTTTTTTATCAAATTCTTCTAGTTTTTCTTTTTTAACTATTAGTTTCATCCTAGATTAATCACCCCATTTGCTATTAGTATAAGTAACCATGCTAAGGCTATTAACAACACGCCCATTGCTAATCGCATATGTGTCCTCCATTTATGCTTCCATATTTTTACATGCTGTATCTTCTTCCCAAAAAATACCATTAATAGGATTACAACTAAAGGTAATACAAATATTACATTATAGATTGCAAGGAGTAACAATGCACTAAAATTAAACTGTTGCGATAATATTAAGGTTATAGCCAAATATGGTCCTCCAGTGCATGGAAGTTCTACCCCTGCAACAAAGGCACCTAAAAAAATTACACTTGGAACAGTTAATTTTTGTGAATACTTATGTATCTTTTTAGCATATTCAGGGGTAATAGCTAGAGAAAAACCTTCACCATACCAAAAAAAGTCCTTTATCTCTATTAAACCAGCTACCACTATAATGCTACCTACAATTATTGCTATCCATTGAGCAACAACTAAAGGTATAACATGAAGAAAAGTCATAAGACTTAAACCTGCCAGGAAGTATGTCACATAAACAGCCCCAATATAGATTAACCCTATTTTTAAAATACTGCTCTTAGTTTGTGCAGATGCTAATAAAGTAGAGATTAATAATATTAAAACTCCTATAGCACATGGATTAATAGAGTCTACTAGTGCTGTTATTAATACAGTGGTTAATGAGGGTAATATTGCTTCTACTGCCATTTTATTCGAATACTATTTTTAGTCTATCACCTGGAGGAACATCTTGATATGGACTTATTACATACTCGTTTAACCTATCATTATATTTACCATTAACATAAAGAGCAACCTTCCCAATTTTACCATTAGGACATTTATCTCCATTTTTCCAGGTTTCAGTTAAACCATCCTTTTTTGGAATTGATAGGGTATTTTTAGTAAATTTGCCACCTATAGCTTCAAAGAAATGCCCCAAATCAACCTCATTTAATTCTACTATAATTCCCTCTATATGAATCCTATAATCATTATGATGGTGGAATGATGATGTACCAACCCTATTTAACAAACCTTCAGACATTGGAAGCATTTTCTTTTCACCACAAACAAATATTTCAAAATCTGCATGCCAATGAACAGGACCATTTGATTCTGAAACTACGTTCCAATATATTGTAATACCTAAAAGATAAAGTGTAACTGCAATTGTAATAAAGCCAATTGCATAAAAAAAGATTTTTTTATGAATAGCTCTAAGATGTCTTCTAAAGAAAATTGCAAAAAAAGATAATATAATAATTAATAATAAACCCAAATAAACATAATTAAGATTTAAATCAACTATATTTTTCTCCTCTACTTCATTATGAGAAACTACAATAGCAGATAACAGTATAATAAATAAGACTAAATACATCCCCCTCTTTACCATTATATACTTAGTTAGAACATTAGTATTTAAAGATTGTTCTGGTCTATATCCCTAATAACAGCTTATAATAAATCTTAACTCAATCAACTAAATTCCACATTTTTTTAGCTAATTTACCTTCATATTTAAATTTCTTAATTAACCTCATAGCTTCTGCTTTTTTTCTTGTATGTTCTTTAAGAAAATCATTTATCTTATTAACAAGTACCGTTTTCAATTCCCCAGTTAACATTTTGCCAGACTTGTAGTCATCATAAATTTGCTTAAGCTTCTTATCATCAGGCTCAAAGAAGATACTCAACCACTGATAAGAAACATCTACCTCAGGATTGCCTCCTTTTTTCCTATGCTCTTCAATTGTAGCTTGACCACCGGAAAATGCATACTTCATTATCTTTTTTCTAACATCTTCTTGAGAATCATGTAAATAAATTGCAGTATCTGATTCTGAAGTACTCATCTTACCTTCAACACCGGTTAAAGGTGGTAAGAATCTACAGTGAACTGCTGCTGTTTTAAAATAACCCATACTTTCTGCTATATCTCTCTGTATACCCCTCCAGTATACATCTTGATCGATGGCACTTGGTATTAAGCATCTTTTTTTTTCAAAAAAAGTTGGAACATTCTGCATTATTGGATAGAATACCAAACCAACATTTGACTCATTATTGAAGCCAAATACTGCTTTAGCTGTAGAAAGATTAACCTTCTTTGCAATTCTACAAGCCATCGTATAAAGACCCTTAATATATTCACGATCCTGAAAAATAAAAGTTCTATCTGGATCAAAACCAACCGCAATAATATCTAATATATTATCATTAACCCATTTATCAACTTCCTCTAATGTTAAATCTTTTTTAGCTAGAAATTTTTCCTCATCAGGTATTTGAATATAAAGATTAACCTTAAATGCATCTTGGAACCATTTAGTTATATAAAAAGGCATTAAGTGACCTATATGCATCGGTCCTGAAGGTGCTCTTCCAGTATAAAGAAAGAAACCCTCACCAGTACCATAGTCATTTAAAACCAAATCAAGATCCCTATGTGAAAAAACAAATCCTCTTCTGAGCATAGCATTTAGCTTAGAATGTTTTTTCAGCTTTGAAAGAAGATTTTTATCTATTGGTTTCGTTCCAAATTCTTTTATTAGTTTACTATAATCTATTGCACCTTTAACTTCCCATGGTGTAACTTGCATAAAACAATTCCAGAGTAATTTAGTTTATATATTTTCCGAAAGGAATTTAATCCAATGTATCCGCAATAATTCCATCCCAAATTTTTTTAAGGTCCATAGAATTCAGCTCAATACCTACATCATCCTTTCCACTTCCAATATTGACAACCTTAATTTTGAAAACACTCGCATCTATAATTTTCTTAATATCTGAATTTTGGACAAAAGGCGAAACACCACCAATATTAAATCCTGTTATACTCACAACTTCTTCTGGTTTTGCAACTTTAATATAGTCTTGTTTTGTAATCTCTTTTAGTTTGTTTATATTCACTTTCTTATCTCCAGGTAGAACGACAATTACTGGAGCTTTTTCTCCTACAAAAACTATTGTTTTCAAAATCTGATGCAATGAACAACCATAAATTCTTTCAACATCTTGTGCAGTTTTAGGAACTTCCTTTAGATGGAGAATCTTAAACCTTATTCCTTTATTTCGCAAATATTTGATCGTTTTCATAAGGATTCACTTGCATTTCAAGTATAAAAACCATTGTAAATAAAGATTATAACACCATTCAATTATTTTATTGACAACAAATCTTCTATTGTATTAACAAATCAAAAATAATATCAGTAGCCTTTTTACCTTTTGAATCCTTAATATTTTCCAGGTTTTTAATTAAATAACCTATTAGATTTTTATCAAAGTTTTTATTTATTATATCAATAGCCTTTAAAGAGGCCTTAATATTATTGATAGCTTCTATTCTAGAGATATCATCAAAGAAAAAACCACAACTAGTAAAGCTTTGATGTTTGAAATATTGTGCTTCCATTAAAGACAAAGCCTTAATATCATACTCTTTAGAATTTCTCTCTAAAAATTCTTCTGTTGTTATGTTTTTTAATTTTACATTAATATAATCCTTTAAAGCATTTATTGGATCATAAAAATATAATATAGACTCATCAAAAAAAATATCATCTATTCTTTTCGCAACTACATTTAAAGCATTTCTAAAATAAGCCTTCCATTCTTGATTTAATCCTGTACACTCACAACCAGAAATCCACCTATTTAATCCATGATCGCAGCTCCAGGTAGTATTCTCAATAATATTTGTATGTCTTAGTTTTATACTCTCATTAAATAAACCATTAAGTGAGCAGACCTTTAGATTATTATTAGTTGCCGCTAAAGTAGTTAAATATTCTAGAAATTTATCCCTGAATTTCTTATGGTGACCAAATGTTTCTCCATCATTAACAATCAACATTATTTGTGAATCCTTTATTTCTGGATGTAATCTCGTTTCTATTTCATTTTTAATAAAATTATCAGCATTTATAGTACACCAATCATCAAATGATACTTTTTTAGTTAAATTATTATCAAAGAAAAAGATAGTTATCTCTTTATTTTCTTTAATTCTGACCTTATAAGGTTTAGTTATGTCAAGATTGATATGTGCAGGCAATAATGTATATTTTATTCCACTATCAATAAGCACTTCCAAGGTTAAATTATTAACAGCACACTCAGGAAGCCACATTCCTTTTGGATCTTTATGAAATATTGTTTTATAGTATTCAATACCCCAATAAACCTGAATTTCAAGATCCTCTATGGTTCTAGACAATGGAAGTATTGTATGATGAAATGGCTGCGCTATTGCATCATCAGAGGAAATTATCTTTTGGAAAGTTTCAGCATCTTTCTCTTTAATCCACTCACCTAATGTTGGACCCAAATCAAAACTTATTCTATTAAAATTCCCTAGATCAACATTTGGTTTATAGCATTCAAAATTTATCTTTTCATTGAAATTAGAGAAGGGTTCTGCTCCAAATTCTCTTGGTATTTCTCCTGTAAAAGGATCTCTTCTTTCTGGTTGATAAAAGTGACCATGCACAACTAGGTATTTTATCATAAATACATAAGGTAATTAAAACTTATAAAAGTAACTAAAATAAAGTTACAAAAGATTTTTATACCAAAGATCGATAAAAACCATCTATTATTTATTGGAGGATAGAAATGAGAAAAACGATTTTAGGATTAAGTTTAGCGGGAATATTAAGTATAGTAGGAGCAAATACAAATGCATTAGAAACTAAAGCAGATGGTTATGAAATTCCTGATATAAAAAATGCAAAATTATTCGTGACGGAGAAATTTAATGATAGTCCAAAAGTTATTGCTAATGCCTATCTTCAAGCAACTGAAATAGATGAAATTTTAATCTTTGAAATCTCAATTAATGATAAAGTTTACCTATATGACACCTACAAAGACCCATATGGAACATTAGATTCACGCAGACATTCTAGTCATGTAATAGTAGATAGAAACTGTGATGGTGTTTTTGAAACTAAATATAACTTCGAGGATATGGAAAAAATGGATGAAAAAGATATACCTTCTTGTTACTTAAATAAAGAAGACAAGCTTATTAAACCTTTAAACTAACAACCTTACTTATTTCCTCTTGCATTGAAACACCATAAATTTGATCTGCATCAGCCACTACAGCATCATTATGACTAACAACAATATACTGCGCATTTTCAGAATATTTTTTAATTAATTTTGATAGTAGCTCAGAATTTCTTCTATCTAATGCTGCATCTACTTCATCTAATAAATAGAAAGAAGCTGGCTGATGTTCTTGTATTGCAAATATAAATGCTAAAGCTGTTAAAGATTTTTCTCCACCAGATAAACTTTTAATGTCTAAAAACTTAGTACTGTTTAATCTAACTTTAATATCCAGGCCAGCATTAAAAACAGTTTCCGGGTCTTCTAACTCTAAATGTGCCTCCCCCTTATTTGAAAGACTGGAAAAAATCCTTTTAAAATTCTCATCAATAACATTATAGGTCTTCATAAATATATCCTTCTTTTTACCATCTATTTCAGTAATCATATTTAAAACATCATCCTTTTCAAGCTTCAATTTATCTGATTTTTCAACTAACCTTTTATATTCCTCAGCAACCTTCTCATAAATTTCTAAAGCTCTTAAATTTACATTACCAAAATCTTTTAAATCAACCTCTAATTTTTTAGCTTCATTCTTTAACTCATCCATTGAAAGACCTCTTTTTAACTTAGCATCTGCAAATTCTTCTGCTTCTTTATTTAAACCTTCTATTTCACTAATTACCTTTGCCTTATCTATACTTGAATTATTTATCCTATAGTTTATTCCTTTTGTTCTTTCCTCATCCCTTGCAATACCTGTTTCTTTTTGCTGTATTTCTTCATTTATCTTATTCCTTAAATTGAATAATTTTCTATAATCAGAATAAAATTGGCTTGCCTTATTTTCATTGTCTTTTAAACCTAATTTTAATTGCTGGATTCTCTCAACCATAGATTTTATTTCACTTGTAAAATCTTCCCTTTCTTTTTCATGGTCTTTAATAATTTTTAATGTTCTTTCCTTTTCTTGCATTAACATGTTATTAACTTGTAAATTAATATTTTTAGTTTCTGCATCTACAGCAAGAATTTCTTCTCTTGTCTTTTGTCTATCCAATTCTAATTTCTCCAGTTCCTCATTTAAGTGAATGTCCTTTGTTCTTTCTCTTAAATTATGCCTTAATTCTTTGGACTTATTAATCTCTTTATTTAAACTAGTAATCAAATTCTCATTGTCCCTTAATCTAGAAATAATATTGTTTAATTGTTCATTAATCTCATTTCTTCTTTCTTTTAATTTTTCTACGTCTTCAAGACCTTCTAACTTTTCTAGTTTTATTATCTCTGCTTCTAACTCAGCTTTTTTCTGTCTTAATGTATAAATTTTATCCTCTGACTCAAGTTTTTTAGTATCCAATTCATCAACCAAACTTCTTAATCTAGAAACCTCAACTTCAAGCCTTTCTAGATCTTCAGAAACCTCTCTTTCTTTAAAACCCAGACCTGTTTTTCTTCTAAAACCCCCAGTCATAGAACCAGAAACCTCCATTAAGTCTCCTTCTAAAGTAACCATTCTTGTTCTGCCAATACCTATTCTTCGAGCAGTTTCAACATCATTAACAATTACTGTATCCCCAAAAACATAAGAAAAGACACTCTCGAATTTTTTATCATAATTTACTAAATCAACAGCAAGGCCAATTACATCCTTATTCTTTAACATCTCTTTAAACCCTGATTTCTCTATTCTTGGTCTTAATTTATTTAAGGGCAGGAAAGTAACAACACCAAGTTTTTGTTCTTTAAGCATATTAATACATTTTGCAGCCAATTGATCAGATTCAACTACAATGCTCTTAATTCTTGGACCACCTGCAACGTCTAGGGCTTGGGCATATTTACTGCTTACGTTTCCTAAAGAACTAACTGTCCCATACACACCATTTTCTTTTAATCCCAAAATTCTCTTAGTCGCTAGGTCCTCTCCAATAAACTCTTTAATGCTTAGATCCCTTATCTTTAGCTTTGCAAGCTCTTGATCCTTTTCCATTGATTCTCTTCTGTATCTGGCTAATTGAGCAGAAATAGCAGAATTTTCATTCATAAATTTACTTAATTCTAAGGTATATTTTTTAAACTCATTTCTTAAATCCTTAATCTTACTGTTTGAATCTTGGGAACTCTTCTTTATTCTATCATCAACATTGCCTAATTCAAACTCTAAAGGAGCGCTTTCTCTCTGGATCTCGTGTCTTTTAAGCTGTAACTCTTCAAGATTTTTTTGCTTTAAATCAACCTCATTTTCCAAAGATTCGAGATTTTCTGCATCTGTTAATTTATGCTTCTCTTTAAATTTCTGAATATTTTCTAATAGTTTCTTTTCATTATTAATTAGATTATTTTGCTTTTTAAGAAGCTCATTTTTATTTTTATTTAACTCATTTATTTTTAGATCAATATCTTTGAGATTCTTTTCTAAACTTTCTTTTCTATCTTTTATTTTATTTATCTCATTCTCACAAACTTCTTTTCTGTTTGTTAATTTAACATTTTCTATCTTTGCCCTTTCAATCTCAATTTGAAGTTTTTTCTGTTCAATCTCTCCTTTTTGATCTAGCTCTGTACTAATCCTTTTAATCTCTTCTTTTTTATCATCTATTAATTTCTTTATTTCAGAAATTCTTTGGTTAACAGAAGTAAGTTCATTATTTAACTTGTTTAATTCTGATTCAATTTTAAATTTTCCTTCTTCTTTTTCTTTTAAATGAAGATTAATAATAGTAGCCTTAATGCTCTTTATTTCATCTTCGACTCCCCTATACTTCAGGGCTTTATCCCGATCACTTTTTAATTCCCTTAGATATGCTTCTCTTTCAGTTAAAATTATGTTTGCCTCAGCTAATTTAGCATGAACCTTTTCTAATTCTGACATTGCCTTTTCTTTTCTTTCTTCATATATGGAGATTCCAGAGATTTCTTCAATTATTTTTCTTCTATCTTCATTTTTCATCTCAGTAAAACCTATTATGTCTCCCTGAAGGACTATGTTATGGCCATCAGGATCTATTTTTCCTGCATTTAGAAGCTCTAAAACCTGCTGCCTTGTTCTTGTTTCGTCATTAATCTTGTACTTACTTAAACCATTTTGTCTTACTATCCTAGAGACCTTTAGTTCTTTAGCATCTATAGGAAAATGATTATTAGAGTTATCAAAATAAATCTCCACCTTAGCCTCTTTTGCTGGTGAACCTTTTTTTCCCCCATTAAAGATTAAATGAGCTGATTTTTCTGCCCGCATTTCTTTTGCAGAGCTTTTTCCTAGAACAAAACAGAGACTATCTGCGATGTTTGACTTCCCCGCACCATTTCCACCAACTATAATATTAAATCCGTTTAAAAATGGAATCTCTGTTCTTTTTGCAAAACTCTTAAAACCATGCATCACAAGTTTATTTATTATTGTCATTTTTCCTTTTAAATAAAGAATTTACTTTAAAGTTATAGGATTATTTAAATAGTTTATGGGAATATTATCTTGATTCATAATCAGCTATTATTTTGCTTACTACCTTATTAACCTCATTTGATGAAATAGCAAAGCCAAGTCCTTCAAAACCACCTGAAACCTTAAAGTTATTAATACCGATTATCTCGCCTTTTATATTAATTAAAGGACCACCAGAATTACCCGGGTTAATAGGAACATCAGTTTGTATATACTTAAGATTATTCTGTCCTGGTCTAAATGCACTAACAATTCCTTCAGTTACAGTAAATGCTAAACCTGCTGGATTACCTGCAGCAATTACCTTCTCCCCTACTTTAACCCCTTCAGAATCACCAAAACTAAGGGCTTTTAAACCTGAAGCACTTATCTTTAAAACAGCTATATCCGCACTACCATCATAGCCAACTAATGTATCAGCATCATATGTATTGCCAGCATATGTAGTTACCTTTACACTAGAAGCATCGCTAATTACATGCACATTTGTTACAATATATCCTTTACTATCTATTATAGCACCGCTACCTTGACTTTTATCTGTCTTAACACTTACTACAGATTGTAAAACATCTTGAATTATTGGCGAGAAATCAGCATTTTTTATCTTAACATCCTTTAACTCATCCTTAAGCTCTTTTAATCTAATATTACTTTGTTGTTCTATCTGATCTATTAATTGTGAAAGAGTATTTATTTGCTGCTTATTCCGCTCTTTAAAATCCTGAAGATTTGAATCAATAGAGGAAACATTGCTATCTAAAACTGTAATTTGCGTTCCTAAACCCCTTAAATTATTTGATACGTTATTATCTAAATCTAAAATCTTTGTATTATAATCTTGCTTAATTAATTTTATATTATAATTAATATAGTATGTTAAGAGAATTAGGAATAAGAGTATCGAGAGTGTGATTATAACTGCATTCTTTTTATCCCTATTGGGATTTTTTAATACTACCATATGAGTTATAAAAGTATAAACTTCTCAAATTTATAAATGTTAAGAATTCTTTTTTATGTTTAATTTAGGATCTTTTAATTATCGCCCTCTTACAAGCATGCTAGCTACGTAATTAAGAACGTCTATAGAACAAATATTACAGTAACTAAATTCATCAACTAATCTTTTCTGGAACATTTCTATTTTCTCTTGTTCATGCCTATCCACATTACGCCCATATGTAGAATTCAATTTCAACTTATCCTTCCTGCTCTCAAATAAATACCCACTCACCGCTCTTTTTAGTTGTTCATTTTTCTTATAGTCGAATATTTCCCCCCTTGCATCTAATAACCTAATATAATGGAACATTTGACTCCTGAATAAATCTTTTTGATCATAAATAACATCCATCCTCTTTTCAATAGCCAACATAAAGCTTTCATCTGACTCGTCTTTGCCAGTATGACGCTTTGTAAGTTTATTTAAGAAATAAGATTTAACATCTTTTATATATCTATTAGCAACATCATTTTTTTCATCCTCGCTTCCCGCTATTACTGATTCAACATGATCCATGACTTTTAGAAAGTATTTCTCTTCAATCAGATCTAAGTTACTAGTTGAAATCTCGCTATCACCTAGTATTAATCTCTCTCTTAATTTACCTAAGACCAAAAGCGGGCTTATACATCTGTCATAGTCCTCATCATTGTTAATTAAACCTTCAAGAAAAATTTTAATCTCTTTAGGACTATTATTCCAAAAGAACTCTAGTGTGTATGGAGCAATATGTTTTTTTAGCTTCTGGGAAGTTTCTATTAGTTCTAAACCAGACTTATATAAAATTTCTTCTATAGCCATATAATCACCAAACAAGTGTAAGAGTTTAGAAAATATAGTCTATATAAGAATTATTGTTTTACAGAATATAAATACTTAGTAGAAAGGCTTTTATATATTAAGTTACTCGCCAGATTACACATGTCAGACCTTTATATAAGTCCGGAAAGAATTTTCCTTATTTATGCTAAAGTAAAAGATGTAAATGAAGAAACCGAAACAAGCCTCGGCTACGTCACATATGAGTTAATTTCTGCTACAACAAATGAAGGCTATGTTGATGATGAAATTAAAAAGGATCCTTCGGGACTTATGAAAAAAGTGATTAATTTTCAAAAAGAAATTGTATTGCCTAAAACAAAATTTAAACTTCATGGAGGAAACTGAAGATGGTAGCACAAACAGGTTATGAACGGATAGGGGAATACCCAGAACATCGTTTAGGAATAAAAGAAAAAAAACAAGATAATATAGTTTATGCAACATATGTAAATTTGGGTGGGTATAATTTCTATTATTTTGATGGTTTTGTAAATGAAGATGCAGCTAAAGTGAAAGAAAGGCTTGGCTATAGATCATTTAAGATAGAACTTCCAAGAACACTTAGGAAAGACTTAAACCTGGAACTGGTTATTAGAGAAAATATCCAAATGGAAGGACGTGGGGAAAGACCAACTTCACCAAGACCAAGTCCTTATGGCTTAGAAATCCATGAATATCCAAAACCAGATTTAAAAAATCTTAAGCTTGATGTATTAGAAGGTATTGTTTATTAAAGAGGGATTTTAATGGACAGAGAATCAGTAGTTCCAAAAGTTAAAACAAAAATACCAGGACAAAACGCACTCAAGTGGCGTGAATACCATGAAAAGTATTCTTCTAGATCAACATATGAATATAATTTTATCTGGGATAGAAGCGCTCCTGCAATAGGCCCTTTTTGTACAGATGTTGATGAAAATATTATTCTTGATTTTGCTTCTCATATTGCTTCCAATTCATTAGGCTACAATCATCCTGAATTAGTTAAAATAACAAAGGAATTAGCCAGTATAGACCCTGATAGGTATGCTGGTAGTGACTTTGTTGGTGCTTATGGAAATGATCCTAAAAAGTCTAAAATACCAACACCATCACATTTACAAGAAAAATTAATTGAAATAACAAAACAATTTGGATTTAATAAGGTATTTTTAACAAATACTGGTGCTGAATCTATAGAAAATGCAATAAAGATCTGTTATGATAAAAAAAGAAATTATGGTTATGGTATTAATTTCTACGGTGCATTTCATGGAAGATCCTTAGGCGCCTTGTCATTAAACGCAAGTAAAAGAGCTCATCGTGCCTGGTATCCTAAACTTCCAAATATAATTACATTAAACTTCTGTAGCTGCGAGGATTTTGAAAGTTGCAGTTGTGGATGGGCCATTAATACGCAAAAAGGAAGAATGTCACAATTAAGAAGATTATTTGAGAAGGAAATAGGGTTATATGACCCTAAAGAAATTGCTTATATAATAATTGAACCAATCCAGGGTGAAGGGGGTTATAATATTCCTAATCAAGATTTTATTAAAGAGATATATGAATTAGCAAAAGAGAATAACATCTATATAATTTCTGATGAAGTTCAATCTGGAATGGGTAGAACTGGAAAGTGGTGGGGCATAGAAAATTTTGGATTAAAACCAGATGTAATCGCAACTGCTAAAGCATTAAGGATTGGTGCAGTAGTAAGCAAAGCAGAAATGTTTCCCGATGAAGATTTAAGAATATCTGGAACCTGGAATTTTGGGAATGCAATAGCCTCTGCAACAGGGTATAAGGTAATAGAAATAATTCAAAGAGATAATCTTCTTGATAATGCAAAAAAAATGGGAGATTATTTCCTTAGTGGCATGAATAGTTTAATGGTAAAATATCCTAAAACCGTGAAGGATGTTAGGGGTATAGGTTTAATGGATGCAATGGAATTCAACTCAAGAGAAACGAGGGATAAAGCTGAAGCAAAATTACTTGAAAATGGGATGCTTGCAGTAGGCTGTGGATATAAGGCATTAAGATTTTTACCGCCACTGAATATTACTAAAAGGGAAATTAACATCGCCTTAGAAATATTGGATAAATCACTAAAGGAAATTAAATAAAAACTTGGGGGGGTTAAAATGGTATTTAAGGTAGAAGTTGATACTAGAGAAGAAGCAGGTTTTAGTGCCCAGGAATGGCTTAATTCTTTTAAAGCTGAAGGGGCCTATGCACTAGGTTTTATGCCATTACCATACCCACTTGAGTCTATTGGTACAATATCAATAAGCAATGGAAAATTCTATGTGGTTAGTACAAATATTTCACAAGACGTTAGTAAATATATAGAAGAAAGAAAAGATTATGTGAAAAAAATAAAAGAAGATAGAAAGAATAAAAAGAAGATAGACTTTGAAGAACCACAATTACCTGAAAATATTAAAATACCAAAAGAAAGCTTAGAAAAACTCTTAGGAAAAGATAAAATAACCTATGTTAGAAACAGTGCCTTTACTCTCGATGATAATGGAGTTTATGAATACGAGATTTCGCAAGATATAATCATTGATGGTTCTATCCGTAATGGTTTATCTGTAAGCTTTGGAGAAACTTCACCACATAAACTTTTAACCAGTGCAGGTAACTTAATTAGAAATTTGAAAAAGTTTTCCAATATATTAGAAGTATTAGTTAATGGGGTTTATCAAGAACATCATGTTGATTGTGGAAAGCTTACGCTTTATTTAAAACCGCCATTTAGGGGTCCAAATAAAATAGAATCTCCAGGTCAATATCTATAACTATGAAAAAGAAAGTTAGTAGGGGGCTAGATCTTGAAAAGTATAAAGTCCCAGTAGAGGAACTAAGATGGACATATAAACCTGAGTCTCCTGGTAAAAAAATACCTACCAAACTTAGTGAAATTATTGGTCAAGAAAGGGCAAATAAGGCAATTGAATTTGGTCTTTCAATGGGTGATACTCCTGGTTATAATATAATTGTAGTTGGTCCTGAAAGGGTAGGGAAATTTAGTACAGTAAAAGAAATATTAGAAGATAAAGTTAAAAAATTAAGTGCAAACCTAATAGATCAATGTGCTGTTTATAATTTTGATGAACCAGATATACCACTAATACTAACCTTTGAAGCTGGTAAAGGCATTAAATTTAAAGATGATATTAATAAGATCATTACAGACCTATATGATAAAATCCCCCAACTAATTAGTGAAGAGAATTTGAAGAATAAAAAAAGTTTTGAAGAAAAATTTAATGATACAAGATCGAAGCTTCTTAGTAAACTTAAATCAAAGAAAATTCCTTATAAGATTTCTGATTTAACCTCTGAGATTAATTTAAATTGGGAGATTTATGAAAATGAAATAGACCTTGAGATTAATTCTGAGGCACAGGAGTATAATTCTGAAATTAAAAAAGCCTATATTGAAAATGACAAGAAAGAATCAGAATTTCTAGTAAAAAAACTAGTTGATATAATAAATAATAGTTTTAGAGCTGTAAAATCTAATTATAGTGATAAGAAAGTCCTATCTTTTTTTGAAAAAATGCAAAAAGATATGTTAACTGATCCGATTAAAGTATACCGATTTTCAAAACTGCCAAAGAGTGTGAATGAATTATTTGAGCACGATGATTATCTAGATACAGAAAAAATTCAGAAGTTTGGTAAAAATTTCATAGAAAGATATCTTGTAAATTTAATAGTTGATAACTCAAAAACAAAAAACATACCAGTAATATTTGAAAATAATCCAACATACTCTAATGTTATTGGTACTATACTTGGGGAGGGTATTATACGTATTGAGGAAGAAAATAATAATCACTTAAAGGTTAGGGCCGGTTCTTTAATAAAGGCAAATAATGGAATTGTTGTTTTAAATGCAGACGAACTTCTACTCAAAGAAGACTTGGATAAGACACTGGATGCAATCTTAAGATCAATAAAGGATGCAGAAATTGAAATAGAAAACCAAAGATCTGAAAATAAAACAGATTTAGCAAAGGCAAAAACTAAGATTATAATGCTAGGAAGTTATGAATCTTATGATCTTTTAAGAGAATATTTTTCTAAATTTGATAACTGTTTTAAAGTAAAGGCAGAATTTTCAGACACCATTGAAAATAATGAGGAAAACAGGAATAAATATCGTGGCTTCTTTAATATAGTAATAGCAAGAAACAACCTTAAACCATTAGATGATTCGGCTATTGCACAATTACTAGAATATGCTGCAAGATATGCACAAGAGAAGGCTAAACTTACAGCAAAAGTTGGGTTATTAGCAGATATAATAAAAGAATCTGATGCCTTTGCAAAAAACGATACTGTAATTACTTCAAAACATATACTAAGGGCATTAGAAAATAGATTAGACCTTGATAGTTTAATTGAAGAAAAAGAATTAGAATCTATCAAAAATAAGTACAAGAAAGTAGATTTTGATGGTGCTAAAGTTGGAGAAATAAACGGGTTGGAAGTTTTTGAGTCTAAACATTTCTTCGGAACTATATTTAAATTAATTGTTAGGGTGTCTCTTGCTGATGCCGGTGGTAATGAAGAGTTAGTAAATATTGACCATGAAGTTGGTTATAGTGATGCAAACCTAGATAAGGGGATGTTAGTACTTTATTCATATTTGAAAGGCAAACATGCTAAAGATAAACCTATGCCATTAAATATTAGCATTAGTAATGCACAAGGAGAATTTGTTGGAGGCCATAGCGCAACTTTAGCGAGCGGTTTAGCATTTTATTCTGACCTTACTGGTATACCAATCAAGCAAAATATCGCTGTTACAGGTTTTTTGAATGAATCCGGTGATGCATTATTTATTGGCTGTGTTAATGAAAAGATAGAAGGTTTCTATAAGACCTGTAAATCCTTTGGGGTTAAGGACTGTGGAATAGTTATACCAAAAAGTAACGTGCAAGACTTGATGCTTAATGAAGAAGTTATAAAGGCTGTTAAAACAGGTAACTTAAGTATATATAAAGTAGATAATATTGATGAAGCAAAAGAGGTTGTTATGGATAAAAAGGCAAGCACAATAAACAAAATTGCTGATGCAAAAATAGAAGAAGCAAACTATAAGCTAGCTAGGCTCAGAAGATAAGTTTTCTAATATATATTCTTTTTACACTAAATATTTTTAAATAAAAACATACATAATAATATTAAAGATAAAGGGGTGAAAATGGAGACAATAAAGCATGAAAAAACAACTATTCCTTTAATAAGCGATTTGCTTATTGGAACAAGACTTTATACCCCAAAAATTCTTGATGGTACTGGAATAGTTTTATCTAATAAAAGTGATATTAAAGCAATTGTAATTAATGGTGGTCTAATTGCAAGGGTGCCTAAGTACTTTGGTAAGAGGAATGCACAATTTTTTGAACTTCTTGATTTTGATCTAGAAAAGAAATATGGAAAAAGGGTTGCTGATAAAACCAAAGAAATCCACGATCTTAAAAAACTTGACTTTGATGAACTTGAAGGAGAGATAAAAGAAAAACCAAAGAAGTCGGAGGAAAAAACATCAGTAGGTGTAGATACTTTAGAGGACTTAATAGAGATTGCACAACCTGAAATAGCAAAAATAAAAGCTGATTCAAAGGTAAAATTCTATTATGTTTGGGGAGAAGAAGATTATGGTAATGTGGCGGACCTTATAGAAACTAGAATACAAGAATTAATACAGATAAAAGACGTTAAAAGAAAAGGACTAGAGGATAGATTAAAATCAGCACAGATTACACTTAAAGAAAAGGCAGCTGAATTAGAAAGGAAGCAAATAAATATCGAAGGTCTTAAAACAAGCCTTCAAGAATTAAAAGGCAATAATAAAAATAAAGCTGAAAAAAAGATTGGAAAATTAGAAAAAGACCTTAAGAAAGAAGTTGGTGCTTATGAGCATGCAAATGTAGCTTATAGGAGTTTTGAAAAGCATGTAGCCCAGCAAAAGGAAGAGTCTGATATTCTATTAAAAAGGATTAGAAGCTTTACAAAAACATGGGCTATAACAAGAGAAGAATATAGTAATCCTGAAAAAGAAGGTGTTAGGAATAGGGCAGTTAGAGAGTACAAAGAATTAATATTCCCAATGTTTAAAGGAAAGGACCTAAAGATAATTTCTCATTTAGAGGAAGTGATAGAGGCTAATGGTACAACATTAAATCTTTCACATAACAGAAATGCATTAATTTCTGATGCACCAAATAAATCTGGAATAAGCAGAAGAATAGATGAAGCTAAGATTAAGAATAAAAGGGGGGAATTATTGCCAGACTTTGATGTTGAATCGCATCATTTAGATGGGTTTAAATTCTGTGTTCAGATGAAGACATGGGATAAGGGTGATCCAATATATTTTATACAATTACCAACCATGCAGGATACAGAAGAGCTTAGAACTGCAAGAAAAGAATGGGTTAAGACATGGGACACTAAAAGATTTGACAGTTCTTATGCTTCTGGTCTAACACTATTGAACGTTAGAAAAGATGGTGTAACTGAGGTTGAATTTTATTCTTCTGATTTGTTAAAGAAAATTGGAGAAGAAGGAAAGCTTAAGAAAATGGACTTGTTAAAGATTGAAATCTTTAGCGATGCACATATTGGAGCCCCTAATGAACCCGGTAGAATTACAAATTATGAAATGATGGAAGCAATAAAGAAATATCAAGCAAATGAAAAACCAGATATTATTGTAGTAGCTGGTGATATTATCAATGGCCAACACCTTGATCAAATTGTTCATGAATACCCAAATAAAGTACCTTCTCAATATGAAATTGATAGACAAGAGCTAAAATCAAAAAAAATTAGTGAAGAACAGAGAAAATTAGCCCTAGAAGAGCTTACAAAACAAGAGAGGTATGGTGGTCCTATAACCGATGTAACCAAACAAAAAGAAGAGGTTAAGTTAAGACTATATGAACCTTACTGGAAAGAGGTCCTTAAAAAAGGTGGCGAGATTATATTTGTAAGTGGACAACATTATAATAAAAGCTCAAGATTTAGGGAGGATGAAGCACATGAACTTGCAAATATGGTAGACAGTGAATATAAAAAACAGGTCCATGTATTTGGTGGCAAGACATTTGGCAGCGGGCAAGAAAATGTAAAGGGAATTAATATATTTGCAATACATGCCCCCAGAAGGGCTCAAGATGAGGTAACTGGTTTAATGAGGCATACTGTAAAAACCAATAGAAAACCACAATTAGCTGTTGGAGGGGATTATCATCACCCTGGAATAGGCTGGGCTGATGGAACAGCATATGTTGCTGCTGCTGGTTTACAAACATGGAATCAATTTGTTGATGAAATAGGTAAACAGGGGGGTATGAGGGGAATAATAAATGTTTATATGGATCCTCAAATAGAAGGTTATGTAAA
>Ga0209515_10000315_pt1 | contig 90950 bp, 88 predicted proteins | sample Subgroupgradi54m_FD_187454 | JGI IMG/M metagenome (GOLD analysis project Ga0209515, IMG submission 187454) | Subsurface groundwater microbial communities from S. Glens Falls, New York, USA - GMW60B uncontaminated upgradient, 5.4 m (SPAdes)... ...
CACCGTCATGCAACCGCAGAAGTGACAGAGATTTTCGCAGAAGGGGAGATGGAAGTAGAGAGAAAGAGGCTCGCCGGGTTTGAGTTTTTTTAAATTTTCGCGATAATCTTTTTCACCGACGGCTTCCGTCCACGCCGGTGCCGTTGGATAGCTTGTATAACGGGGTCCGGCGACGTCGTATTTTTCCAAAAGAGAAAATAAATTTTGTTTCATGAGACTGTTCTTAGGCCCAGCTTTTTTGAGACGTCCACGAAAGTCTGGGCGTTTTCAACAGGGATATCGGGCATCATGCCGTGACCCAGGTTAATAATGTAACCAGGTTCCTTTCCGGCGACGTCGATCATTTTTGAAATGGATTCTTCGATCTGCTGAGGCGATCCATAGAGATGGGCTGGATCGAGATTACCCTGGATGGCAGCCTTCCCCGAAGCCAGCGTGCGCGCCTGAGCAAGATCCATGCGCCAATCAATACTCATCACGTCGGCCTTTGAGGTGAGCATTTTTTCAAAAAGATGGGAACCACCTTTGATATAGAGGAGAGTTGGCACTCCCAAGCTCTTGAGTGCTGAGAGTATTTTACGTTCGTAAGGAAGGGCCATCAGCTCGTAATCTTCCGAGGAAAGGGTGCCGGCCCATGTGTCAAAAAGCTGGATGGCCTCCGCACCTGTCTCGACTTGTTTGGCGAGGTATTCGAGGGTCGCTTCAGTGATTTTGTCCATGAGTTGATGGAAGCTCTGCCTATTCTCGAGGGCGAATTTTTTGAGACGATGACCCTCATACGATCCATCACCCCCCACCATATAGGTTCCCACGGTAAAAGGGGCTCCGGCAAAACCTAAGAGAGGGAGGAGTCCCAATTTTTTCTTTATTCGTTTGATAGTCTGATAGACGAAATCGCAACGATCAGGGATGTTTTGTATATTCAATTTTTCAATATCTTCTTGCCCGCGAACAGGATTTTCAAAAACAGGGCCCTGATCTTTGACAAAATCAAGTTTGAGCCCCATGGCCTCGGGAACAATCAGGATGTCGCTATAAAGAATGGCCGCATCCACACCCAAGCGCCGCACAGGTTGTAAGGTGATTTCACAGGCCGTTTCCGGATCCTTCATCATCTGAAGGGTCGTTTTTTGTTGTCGCACAGCGCGATATTCAGGCAGGTAACGGCCTGCCTGGCGCATCATCCACACCGGGGGGCGGTCGACAGGCCTTCTCTGACAGGCATTTAAAAACCGTTCTTTTGGGGTCATGCTTTCTTCTACCAATCCCTCTGAGGGCAGGCAACCTATTCTTAAGGGCAGATACATTGTGATAATATCATTGATCCTTTTACAAGGCTGTGGGTACAACCACTGCCTTCTCTATGAATGCGCTTCCGATTGTTGTCGGCACTTTTTGTATTTTTGTCATCGCTTATCGCTACTATTCCGCCTTCCTTGCGACCAAGGTCCTTGTTCTCAATGATGAGCATCCGACACCGGCGCATACCCGAGGGGATGGCCAGAATTATTATCCGACCAATAAATGGGTCCTCTTCGGTCATCATTTTGCTGCGATTACCGGAGCGGGCCCCCTCATAGGGCCTGTGTTGGCCGCCCAGTTTGGATTTCTCCCCGGACTTTTGTGGTTGGTGATTGGCGTTGTTTTGGGGGGAGCCGTGCATGACTTTGTTATCCTGGTCTCTTCTATTCGTCACAAGGGGAACTCTCTGGCTCATATGGCCCGTGAGGAGTTGGGGCCTTTACCCGGGATTGTTTGTTCGCTTTCGATTCTCTTTATTATTGTGATTGCCCTCGCGGGGCTTGGACTCGCTGTTGTGAATGCCCTTAAAGAAAGTGCCTGGGGGACTTTTACGATTGGCGTTACCATTCCCTTGGCCTTTTTTATGGGGCTCTATATGTATCGCTTTCGCAAGGGCAAAATCGCGGAAGCCACAGTGATCGGGGTGATCGGTCTTTTGGCGGCCGTTATTTTTGGAAAATACATTCCCCACAGTATCTTGGGGCCTTATTTTACCCTCTCAAAAAATGGAATTACTCTCTCAATCGCCATCTATGGCTTTGTCGCCAGTGTTTTGCCGGTTTGGATGCTGCTTTGCCCCCGCGATTATCTCTCTTCTTATATGAAGCTGGGAACGATTCTCTTTTTGGCGATTGCCGTCATTATTGTTCATCCCGACCTTAAGATGGCTCCATTGACGGAATTTATTCATGGCAATGGTCCTATTGTTTCCGGAAAACTTTATCCTTTTGTATTTATCACTGTCGCTTGTGGAGCGATTTCGGGCTTTCATTCTCTCGTTGCCTCGGGGACGACGCCGAAGATGATTTCCCTCGAATCCCATGCAAGACCCATAGGCTATGGAGCGATGTTGATCGAGAGCTTTGTAGGTGTCATGGCCCTGATCGCGGCCTCGTCACTCTTTCCGGGGGATTATTTTGCCATCAACGTCTCTCCGGAAAAATTTCAGCACATGGGTATGGCCACGGTAAATTTGACTCAACTTTCTCAAGAAGTAGGAGAAAACGTCGCTGGACGTCCGGGAGGCGCGGTGTCCTTGGCCATTGGGATGGCCCAAATTTTTTCTCATATTCCAGGCATGCACAAGCTGATGGCCTACTGGTACCATTTTGCCATTATGTTTGAGGCCCTTTTCACACTGACGACTATTGATACGGGGACAAGGGTGGGCCGGTTTTTATTTCAGGAGTTTGGCGGCCTCTTCTATAAAAAATTTGGGAAAACGGATTGGTTGCCCGGAAGTATTCTTTCTTCGGCCTTTATCGTATCCGCATGGGCCTATTTTATTTTTACAGGAAGTATTTCAACCATCTGGCCGATGTTTGGAATTTCCAACCAGCTATTAGCCTCAGTGGCTCTTTGCGTCGGCACAACGATCCTCCTCAAATCCGGTAAGGTCCGTTATATCTGGGTCACTCTTCTCCCTTTAAGTTTTGTGGGAACAACGACGCTCTATGCGGGTTGGAAGAGCCTCACGGATATTTTTTACCCGATGACGACAACGGGAATTCATGAAAATGTTTTTCAAGGCTGGCTCAATATAAGTCTGACAGCGGCTCTGATGGCCATGGCCCTTTTGATTATCGTGTCTTCTCTGATAAAATGGTTTAAAATGTGGATGAGTTTTGGAGAAAAATGATGCAAAAAATTTGTCAGTCTCCGGGACATGAGCATTTATTGGCCGTTTTTGAGTGTAAGACCTGCGGCCCCTGGATGTGCTACGCCTGCGCTGAGGCCCATCAAGATCAGGCCCACGAAGTCGTGGGGGGTGTCCGAGGTATTGATTCAGAGCTGGAATCTCCGCGAAATGAAAAAAATAAATTATTTAATGAAGGGGCCGAGTGTGTTCTTCACCTCGATCAACTCAAATGCCCTTGTGGCCAGGCTTTTTTAGAAAGTGAAGATTCTGCCATTTGTTGTGTCTGTGGGACGGCCACCTGCAGTGATGCTTGTCACAAAAAATATGTTCAAGAGAAGGGGCTGTGTCTTTATACCCGTAATTACCTCCCGATGATCGAAGAAAGAAGGCAAGGTTGTCGTTGTATCCGACACGATGAAATGACAGGCCAGCCAGGGCAGTACTTGAGCGATGTCTGTGGACCACGTTTTGTGGAGGCGGAGGTATTGGACAAAAAAACTTTAAAAATTAGAAGGGGCTACAGCCAATTTGGGCAACCCCTCCCGGAGACGCTCGAGGCCATCGAAATTATCGACGCCGACCCCAAAAAGTCAAAAAATCCCAAGCGTCAATGTCTCTGCCCTTGTCCCGAGTGCACGTCGAAGGCCATGCATCCCATTCATGGGCATAAAAACTCACTGTATAAAAACTCACTTGACTAGCCACCTTTCTCTTCATTAAGCTTCAGTTAACAGTAAAAGTTATGCGTCTACCTGACCCTCATTTCTGTTGTTGCCTCGTTACTGGCGAAGTCGCCTGTTGTATGGCGATGTGTATTCAACCGGTGGCGTCTCGGGCAGTCGACAGATGAGCGGTTCGTTTTTTAACTCCCTAAAAAAATCTGTTTTCTCCTGACAACGCAGGCCGGCCTGTCAAGAATATGATAAAAGGAAACATTATGAAAAAATGTTCTCAAAGAAAGAAAACAATTCAAAAAATGATTCAACAAACACTTCTGATGATTGGTTCCCTCTTGGGCCTTGTTTTGAGTGCTCAGGCGGGGCAGGGTGTGACTCTTCTCAATGTTTCTTATGATCCGACACGAGAACTTTATCAGGACTACAATCGGGCCTTTGCCAATTATTGGAAGGTCAAGACGGGTGCTGCGGTGAAGGTGAATCAATCACACGGAGGTTCCGGAAAACAGGCGCGTGCCGTCATTGATGGCCTTGACGCTGATGTCGTAACGCTGGCGTTGGCCTACGATATTGACGCCATCGCCTCAAAATCCGGTCTCTTGCCACAAAGTTGGCAGACCCGATTGCCTAATAACAGTACTCCCTTTACCTCAACGATTGTCTTTCTGGTGAGGAAGGGCAACCCCAAGGGCATCAAGGATTGGGAGGATCTCGTCAAGCCCGGTATTTCCGTTATTAGTCCCAATCCTAAAACCTCAGGCGGGGCGCGTTGGAATTATTTGGCGGCCTGGGGGTATGCGCTTAAAAAAAATGGCGGGGATGAATCAAAAGCCAGGGACTTTGTCACACACCTCTATAAAAATGTTCCCGTCCTGGATTCTGGCGCACGTGGAGCGACGACGACCTTTATCGAGAGGGGGATTGGCGATGTGTTGGTTAATTGGGAAAATGAAGCGGCCTTGACCGTCCATGAATTAGGCAAGGACAAGTTTGAGGTGGTGATTCCCTCGGCAAGCATCCTGGCGGAACCTCCCGTGGCGCTTGTCGATAAAAATGTCGATAGACATGGCACGCGGGCTGTCGCCCAGGCCTATCTCGATTATCTCTATTCACCCGAAGGACAGGAGATCGCTGCCAAACATTACTTCCGCCCCCGTCTGGCGACGGTAGCAGCGAAGTATGCCGGCCAATTTCCCCCATTTCCAAAGATCAATTTATTTACAGTTGATGAAGTCTTTGGCGGATGGCAAAAGGCTCAGAAAAAACACTTTGATGATGGTGGATTTTTTGACCAGATTTATCAACCTCATTAACCGTAGAGGACGTTCAGAATGAATCTTAGTTTAAAAAAACGGAGTGTCCTCCCGGGTTTTGGTTTAACGATGGGGTTTACCCTCGTTTACTTAAGTCTCCTGGTTTTATTACCGGTCTCCATGCTTTTTGTAAAAACGGCGACACTGAGCTGGCATCAGTTTTGGGAGACCGTGACGGCGCCGCGTGTAATGGCGGCCTATCGCCTGAGTTTTGGGGCTTCATTTTTCGGGGCCCTGATCAACGCGGTCTTTGGATTTTTGGTGGCCTGGGTGCTGGTGCGGTATGAGTTCCCGGGCAAAGGGATTCTTGATGTACTGGTCGATCTTCCTTTTGCCCTTCCAACCGCCGTCGCTGGCATCGCCCTCACGACGAGCTACGCCGGAAGCGGTTTTTTAGGGGGACTACTTGAAAAACTGGGGATCAAGGTCGCTTTTACTCCCCTGGGCGTTATCATGGCCTTGACTTTTATCGGTCTTCCTTTTGTCGTAAGAACGGTGCAGCCTGTCTTGCAGGACATGGATACCGAGATGGAAGAGGCCGCTGCTTGCCTCGGGGCAGGGCGGTTAGAGACTTTTTTACGCGTTATCTTGCCGGCTACGTTTCCGGCCTTGATTACCGGGTTTGCCCTGGCCTTTGCGCGAGCCTTGGGAGAGTATGGCTCTGTTGTTTTTATTTCCGGAAATATGCCGATGCGTACCGAGATCGCTCCACTTCTTATTATTACGAAGCTGGAGCAGTATGATTACGCGGGTGCGACAGCGATTGCGGTTGTGATGCTTGTGATTTCGTTTTTATTGTTGCTCCTTATTAATTTATTACAGTGGTGGACTTACTCTCGCCACGTCGAAGGTTGAGTGAAAGATTTATGACAAAATCTGTGATTACAGAGCCGGTCATTGTCCGCAGGGTCCTGACATCCATAGCCCTTCTCTTTATGTTATTTTTTTTGATTATTCCTCTCGGCACTATCTTTGCCAGTGCCCTGAAAAAAGGGCTGTGGGTTTACTTTGAATCTATCCGTGAGCCAAACGCCCTTTCGGCGATTCGCCTGACGGTTTTGACGGCGGCTCTTGCTGTGCCGATGAATCTCCTCTTTGGTGTCGCCGCCGCCTGGGCGATTGCAAAATTTGATTTTATAGGGAAGCGCATTTTGATCGCCCTGATCGATCTTCCCTTTACGGTATCGCCCGTCATCTCGGGACTCATTTTTGTCCTTCTCTTTGGGGCCCAGGGACTCTTTGGCCCCTGGTTGAGCCAGCATAATATCAAAATTCTTTTTGCGGTGCCGGGTATTGTTTTGGCCACTGTTTTCGTCACTTTTCCCTATGTGGCGCGTGAGTTGATTCCTCTAATGCAAGCCCAGGGCACGGATCAGGAGGAGGCGGCGTTAACGCTGGGCGCCAATGGCTGGCAGACGTTCTTTCATGTCACACTCCCCAATATACGATGGGGTCTGCTCTTTGGAGTGATTTTACTCAATGCCAGGGCGATGGGAGAATTTGGAGCCGTTTCTGTTGTCTCGGGACACATCCGCGGTTTGACCAATACGATTCCGCTACATGTGGAAATTCTTTACAATGAGTACAACTTTGTAGCCGCATTTGCGGTCGCTTCCATTTTGGCGCTTTTGGCGATCGTCACCTTGATTGCAAAAAGTTTTGTGGAATGGAAATCAAATCAGGCCGGAGGTTCCTTATGAGTATCCGTGTAGAAAATTTAAAAAAAGGGTTTAATGGTTTTCTTGCCGTTGATGACATTTCCTTTTCAGTAGCCGATGGTGAATTTGTGACACTGCTGGGGCCTTCGGGCTCCGGTAAATCGACGGTCCTTCGTTGTATCGCAGGGCTGGAGACACCGGGATCTGGTTCTATTACCATCAACAACGAAGTTGTCACCAGAGTGCCTGTGCAGGAACGCAAAGTTGGTTTTGTCTTTCAACATTATGCCCTTTTCAAGCACATGAGTTTGCTCGAAAACGTCGCCTTTGGACTTCGTGTCCAGGGGATGCCTCGGCGTGTCCGTGAAGAAAAGTCACGTGAGCTTCTCCACTTGGTAGGCCTTTCGGGCCTCGAAAAGAGAATGCCTTCTCAACTTTCGGGAGGTCAGAGGCAGAGAGTCGCCTTGGCGCGGGCTTTGGCTCCCGAGCCCGGACTTCTCCTGCTGGATGAGCCTTTTGGTGCCCTGGATGCACGTCTGCGCAAAGAACTCCGGACTTGGCTGAGAAAACTGCATGATCGTATACGTCTCACAACGCTTCTGGTGACTCATGATCAGGACGAAGCCTTTGAGCTTTCTGACAGGGTGTTGGTTGTGAATAAGGGTCGGATCGAGCAAGACGCCCCACCACAGCTGATCTTTGACGAGCCGGCGACAGAATTTGTGGCGGCCTTTGTTGGTGAAACCAACGGTATCGAAGGGATTGTTGATGAAGGAACTGTCGCCTGGGGACCTTTTCGTTTTAAAGCGATTCATCTTCCCCAGGGAAGTCGTGCCCGTATTCTATTTCGACCCAACGATGTCTATGTCACCTCAAAGAGAGAGAGGGGTGGTTGGCCCGGCGTGATTCGCTCCATTCAGTTTTTGGGAGCCACAGAGTCACTCGAGATCGAATTAGAAAGAGACTGTTTTCTCACCGCCTATATCCCCAAGGGGGTGGCACGACAGAGCGAATTTACCGTCAATAAGCAAGTCTATGTGACGATTACCACTTCCCATGTATACGCCTTAAAAAATCCGGTAGGTTAAAAACCTTTTCTTCCCCGGCAAGACCTGAATCTTGCTGAAGAGATGGGAACTGCCGGGCCAACTAAGTTTAAGATCATAGGTGCCGGCCGGTAGTGAAAATTGGGCTATCTGGAGAGACCGTGGAAGGGTCAGCCACGAACGGAGATCCGCTCGGTTGGTCGTTAAAAGAAGAAAGCCAAAAAAGATTCCCAGATCCCTGTCAATTTTTTCACCAACAAGAACAGCACCCGTTTCTTTTGCCGCCAGACGCGCCAGTCCTCGGGCAATGATAGCCGGCTTTTGTTCTTCCAGGGTCTTCTTTGCCGCTTCATCCGGGCGAAAGAGGGGATAAGTCTTGGCCACTTCTTTTCCTTCGACCATAACACTTGCACGGATAGGCTCTCCCAAAAAGCGGGGGTAGACGGGCACGGGGAGGAATTGTAAATTGTATTCTTCCTCTGTTGATTCTTTTTCAGGGACGGTCCCTTCTTCAACAATCACAATCACCTCTCCGTTATTTTGCAGCTGAGGCGGGTATTCTTTCTTAAAAATTTGGGTCCAGCGACGGTAGTCATTCAGAAATCCAAAATAGTAAGAATCTTTTAACAGGTTTTGTGCCAGGGGAGGAAACGCCGGTTGCATCCGATAGGTTATTTTATAATCGATGTAGGCGTCGTTAAGTTTGTTTTGCGATTCCCAAACGAGTCCCGATAAGTAGGCCGCAAAGGCATTTTGCAAAAAGTCCTTGGCCCCTTCTTTAAAGAAATCAGGAAATTTTGTGTGGATGCGTCGCACCTCGACCAGGGCGTCATCGCCTTTTTCTAGGCCCAGGTAATTGAGGACCTGAAAGACATGCAGGAGAAGGAGTTCAAACTTTTCTCCCTGGTAGGGGATCAGATTATCGGTAGCCACGAGGGTTGCCGTCTTTGAAAGAATCTGGGGGCCTTCCTTTTGTTCAGAGAGTTCGATGGCTTGATTAAAGACAGTCATGCTTTCCTGAAAACGGCCCGCCGTGTGAAGGATGATGCCCTGATCCAGGAGGTAAAGGAGACGATCTCTGGCCGGTGGTCTTTGTTTTTGATACCAGCTAAGGGCTTTTTCAAAATCTCGGCCTTGAAAATCCCGTCGGGCGTGGCGAGATCGATGGATGTAGTCCTGGTGAACACACGAGTTGCCGAAAAGAACGGCGACCGCCAATACAACGAGAAAAAATCGCGAGGGCGATTTGCGGTAAAAATCAGACATTAAAAGCCGGTAAATCTTTTGCGGAATTTCTTTTTGAGTTCGACTTCATCTGTCCAGGCAATAATGTTGGTTGAGAGGTTGGTCATTTCGAGGGTGACCTTATAATAGACGATTTCTTGCCGTCCCACCGGCTGTTTGATCGAAGTAATGTCTCCCGAAATCAGGTAGTCGGCGCCGATCTGGTGGCCCCGTTTCTTCGCCGTCTGCGGATCCACAAAACCTCCCGCCTCGTATTCCACTTCCTGCTTCACCACCGGGCGGAGGCTTTCATTGATAAATTGCAGTTTTTTGGATTTGAACAAAGACGTCCGGATCTTATCCGAGAGCGATTTCATATCAATGTGCTCGTCCGTGGAGTTTGTGATCAAGCTCATCAACACCTTGGGAGGATTGCCGGAGAGCAACGCGTCTTCCGACAAAAGCGACTGACTTAGTTTTTGGGCGATTTGCTGAAGATCCGCTTCGACAAATTTATCGCTTCGCAGGATGATCTGGTTGGGTGGGATATAACCGCCCTTGGCATATTGCCGGCCGCAACCCGCAAGCAGGCCGAGGGCCAGGAGGGCACACAAAGAGATTTGTTTCATGAGTTTTTCTCCAGATTCCAGATTTAAAGACAGGGACATCCTCGCCGATTTTTTGGCGTTTGTCCAGTGTCTCCTAAAGGACTTCCAAAGGACAAAAAATCAGGAAAAATTAATTTTTTCGAAAAGTCTGCGGATGAATTCCTTCACGATTGGATTCTTCTCAAAGGCCATTTTTCTCTCAAGCATTCTCTTGAGAATTTTTTGTTTTTCAGCACTCAATGCCGGCAAAAGGGCTTCGATTTTTTCTGCGACTGTCAATATTTCTTCTCGTGTGCCGCGTAATTGAAAGACCAGGGCAAAGGCCTCGGCATCCGCTTCGAGGAAGGTCCTGGCGGTAGAAGCCGCCTGTCGCAGGACATCGTCAGTGCCCTCCAGATAAGCCTTTTGAATTTGATTATAAAAGTTCACTAATGGGAGGTGACGGGAACGCGAGGCCACCTGCATCAGGGCATTAAAAGTTGTTAATCGGGTCGAGGTCTCTGAAATCATCAGTGCTGCCTGCAGAGTATTCCAAATCGGAATGCGTAGTATACTTAAAAGACGATCATTCGTGTTCAAGTCCAAAAGGATATGGGCGCTGAGTGTTTGTCGCCGAGGCTCGTTTATATCCCTCAATCCATCGGTAGCAGCATAGATGAGGTACTGGATTTCTCGGCTGCTCAGCTTTTGCAACCAATCGGGGTTGATTCCATTCGCAAAGTCCGGGTCAGTTTTTAGGTTATCCCGCCGGGTATAAAGCATATCAAAGATGTCATCCCTCCCCACGCCATTCCAGCGCTGAAAACGTGCAATTACAGGGGTTGGAGCGAGAGGGTCTGTACCCGGAAGATGGATTTGGGGATAGGCAAGGATTCTTCCCCTCATCCTTCCTATGCGACCCTTTACCATAACAGAAGGAGGCACTTCGTTCGAATCAGGCGGATCTTTTACAGGTGGAACAGGTACAGGCGAAACAGATTCTTCCCGACGGCGTTTTTGGGAGGCCCTTTCTCCTAATACAATCGAAAGCAGCACATCGCGATACCAGACAGAGTCATAATCGGAAGAACAACCACTCAATCCCCCCAGGGCCCCTGCCATCAGGGCGACTCGCAAGGGTCCTCTCCAAGCTGGGATATATCTTGAAACAAATGAAATCATGAGTACTTCTCGGCTGTTTGGGGACAATTGTTGCGAGTTATTTTGAATCTACAAACAGTGATCAAAATAAACAGCGACCGAGTCCAAGTAACGTCGGATTTACTCCGACGTTACTTGGACGAAGAAGCGATGAGTCGGCGGAGCCCAGATGGGGATAAATAAGGGGAGAGCGGGATCTCCCTTTATTTAGCAAAGTGGAGGCGGCGGGAATCGAACCCGCGTCCGAGAATCTTCAACCAATACCAGCTACAAGCTTAGCCCCGATTTGTGTCTCATCACCGAACGACCCTCGAGACAGGGATTTCGGCGACCAGCCCTCTGTTGATCTCGCTTCTGAACCCGTGAGCACGAATCAGAAACCATCCCACTTTTTGTCGTCGCCTGGAAATCGTGGGAGAACTCCCAAGAGACGTCGCTGTCAATTAAGCAGCGAGTGCGAAGTTGCCTTCGGCATTTAGTATTAGTTGCAAGGTTTATTACGAAGCTCTTGCGCCTTCGGCTTGCGGCATTTGATCTCCGAACTCCCGTCGAAGCCAATTCGCCCCCTTAAGAACTAACAATCGGTTTTCAAAGACCCTTCACAAAGCTAACCACTATCTCCCGATGCGGTCAAGAGTGAGATTGACCTGCCCCCCGTCTCTAACTCGCTGTCTTAAAAGAACTTTTTATTTTTAAGTGTCAAAGTCGGGTTTTATTTTCAATGAAGAAGAGGGAAACCGGATTCGTATCGCGTACTATAAACCTGCAGAGGCAACGACGATCCCCACGGTGTTTAGTTATCTCTACAACTGGGTTGTTGAAGAGATTCACCGATAAATTTATAAAAATAAAACCCCGTATTTTTCTATAGAACTATTCTAAAGAACTATGTTAGAATGGTTCCAATGCAAATAAAAAGAAATATTTTCAATCAGTTAGCATCTGAAATTTCAGAACCATTTATCAGTATTTTGCTGGGACCGCGTCAGGTGGGGAAGAGTACTCTTCTCAGAGCTTTGGAAGTGAGTGCAAAATCTCGGGGGTTGAAGACAGTTTATTTCGATCTGGAAATGTCCTCCGATTTGGAAAAATTATCTGGAGATGCCAAGGATATTTTTCGTCTTCTGACGCACCAATCCCAAGTGGTGTTTATCGATGAGTTTCATTATCTTAAAAATGCTTCCAAAATTTTTAAGGCTATTTACGATAGCAAATCCAAAGTAAAAATTTTTGCATCAGGTTCATCCTCCATGGAGATTCACAAACATCTCAAGGAAAGCTTGGCGGGACGTTTCCGGAAAACGATCATTACCCCATTAACTTTGGATGAGTATCAACAGATACCCGGAGTTCATTTGCGTGAGTATTGTCAATGGGGAGGGATGCCAGGATTGATCCATCTTTCCAAACCAGAGGACCGCATTCGTTTATTGGAAAACATTGTGAGTGCCTACTTGACTAAAGACATCAAAGCGCTCGTCAAAGAAGAAAATATTAGGGCTTTTAACTCTCTTCTTTACATTTTGGCACACACTCAAGGCTCTCTTTCTCTTGTCTCCAATATTTCACGTGATGTGGGTCTTTCTGAGCCTACCTCGATGAGATATTTAGAGATTATGGCTCACACCTATACATGTTTTCCTCTCTTGAGCTTTTCTGGGAATCTCGCCAATGAACTGAAAAAATCCAGAAAATATTATCTTTTTGATTTAGGTATCCGAAATAGCCTGCTCAAAGATTTTCGGTCCACGGAAAAGCGTGAGGATGCCGGGATTATTCATGAAAGCTTTGTTTTTCATCATCTTCAACGTCAGCTCAAACCCAATATGGAACTCCGATTCTGGAGGACAAAAAAGGGAGATGAAGTGGATTTTGTGGTGATAAAAAATCGGATTCCTTATCCCATAGAAGTTAAGTCTCACCTCAATCACTTAGAAATCCCACCTGGACTTCAGCGTTTCATGAAATATTATCCAAAGGCTCCCTGTGGTTTTGTCGTGAATACGGGCATTGTAGGGGAAGAAAAAATAGAGGGTCGTCCCCTCTATTTCATAAAGTTAGAAGAGTGTGTTTCTTTGCCCTTTATGGCTTCTGTTTTATAAGAATATTTCTAAATGTTTCTACCCCTCGATTCACCGCACAAAAGGCGGGAGAGTTCCAAAAACATTATCATTCGAAAGGCAAACACCTCAACATATGGCGACTGCCCGTGTGTGGAGACTCCAGGACCTTATTTCCTCCCCCGCACCGCGCGCTCGATCTCGCGATTCTGGACTTTTTTCTTAATATCCTCCCGGCGGTCGTGGAGTTTTTTGCCTTTGGCCAGGGCGAGTTCACATTTGGCGATTCCTTTTTTAAAGTAGAACTTTGTCGGGATAAGGGTGAGGCCGCGTTCTTTCATCTTGCCAATCAAACGCTCGATCTCGTGCTGGTGGAGGAGGAGCTTTCGGGGACGCAGGGGTTCGTGGTTGAATTGATTGGCGGGGGCATAGTGCGAAATATGGGCGTTGAGAAGGATAAGCTCGTTGCCACGATGCATGACATGGCTGTCGTTGATATTGGCATGGCCTTCACGCAAGGATTTAACTTCGCTCCCGACAAGCATGAGACCGGCCTCGAACTTTTCCAGGATTTCATAACGAAATCCGGCCTGGCGGTTGGTGCAGATAATTTTTTGAGACGTTGGTTTTTGGCTCACAGCGGATTGAGGCGCTTGCCCTCCACGAAGACGGCAGCGATTTCTCGTGGGGTGACGTGGGAGACGAGCCACGAAGGGAGTTCGGTGGCCTTGATCTCCTTGGGGACGCGAATTGCAATCAGGTCGGCCTCTTTACCCACGTCAAGCGAGCCGATTTTTTTATCCAACCCCAAGGCGCAGGCCCCTTCGTAGGTAGCCATACGGAGAAGCTCGGAGGCGGATGGTTTTTCGGCATCGGGATAATGATCCTGGATATAGCGCATCTCATCCCAGATGGAGAGAGAGAAGAGAGCGGCCGTGCCGTCCGTACCCAGGGCGATGGGGACCTTGAGTTCGCGCAGTTTCTTGAGGGGGGGATGACCCAATTTTAGATGAGTACTGGCCCTCGGAGCGTGCACAATCTTTGAGCCTGACTTGGCCAAGGTTTGTAAATCACCGTCGGCCAAGTGGTTGCAGCCGACAAGGGTCGGGGCGTTTTCCAAAAACCCGATGGATTCGAGGTACTGAATGGGTGTCTTGCGATGAGGAGGCGGCAATTGGTGACGCCAGCCCATCTTGGGGAAGAGGTGATCGGCGATCTCCCCGGAGGATTCATAAAAAAACTGCATTTCGGAAAAAGTCTCCGAGACATGAATCTTGAGAGGCATTTTTAATTCCGTCGTCTGTTGGGCAATGATTCTCAAAAAATGTTTTGAAAGAGTATAGGCGGCGTAAGGAGCCAGTCCGGGAGTTATACGTGGTGCACGGGCCGCGAGTATTTCTTCGACTTGTGTGAAGGCCCCCTCATAACTCTCCTGGATCGTGATATCACCTCCATGAAGAATTTCGGGAAAGAGGACCATGCGCAGAGGGCTATTGATGATTTGAGGGACGAGTCCGAAATATTGTCCCACATCACCCACGCAGGTGGTTCCTGAGTTGAGGAGTTGATGGATGCCTTCCTCGATACAATGGCGTCGGTCTGTCAGTGTTTGCCTTTCCCGGTGGGCCCATCCTTCGGCAAGCCAATCAAAAAATTGGGGACTCTCTCCGGTCCCCTGAAAAAAGAGAAGATCCAGATGGGTATGGGCATTGACGAGACCGGGCATTAACACAGAAGAAGGAAAATCTTCGATTTCAGCCGTCGGATATCGGGAGAGGAGGGTTTCGCGTTCGCCCATATCCAGGATTTTGCTGTCTTCGATAATAAGGGCGCCGTCTTGAAGGATGGATTTGCTTATCGGGAGTAAAAATGGGGCTGTCAGGGCTTTCACGTTAGTGATTTCTTACCTGAGAAGTTTTCAAAATACAATTATCAATTAATCGAACCCCTTCGAGAAAGATGGCGATGGCAATGAGGGCAGGGTGTTTGATTTCGTGGATATCTTTTAAAGTCTTGGCGTCGACAACGGCAATAGAGTCGACTTTGAGGGCACCCTCTTTTTGAATTTCTTCCTCGACAGATTGTTTTATCTTTTGAGAGCTGATCTCGCCTTTTAAGAAAAGAGCTTCGGCTTTTTTCAAGGATCGGGAAAGAACAAGGGCTGATTGAAGACCTTGAGGGCTCAGACGGGCATTTCGTGAACTGAGAGCCAGTCCGCTCTGGGAACGTTCGATGGGATGAGGAATAATTTTTATCTCCCATTTTTTTTCTTTCACCATCTCCTCAATCACTCTGAATTGTTGATAATCTTTGAGGCCAAAGACAGCGGAGTGGGGTTGGATAATTTTAAAGAGTCGAGAGACGACAGTCATCACCCCTTCGAAATGTCCCCGTCTTGAGCGGCCTTCGAGGGGCAGGGCGACAGCGGGAAGAGCCATGGGTTCATTTTTTTCATGAGGCGGGTAGATTTCGCCTTGAGAGGGACGAAAGAGAATATCGACTCCCTCTCTTTGACATTTTTTCAGATCACCTTCTTCATCACGAGGGTATTTTTCATAATCTGATGGATCGTTGAACTGGGTCGGGTTGACGAAGATGCTGACGACCAAAAAATCGCTGCGCGCTTTGGCATCGCGGAAGAGGGCGAGGTGACCCTCATGGAGGGCCCCCATGGTGGGGACAAATCCGATGTGCTTGCCTTGTCGCCGCACCTCTTTGGAAATTTTTTGCATTTCAGCGACAGATGAGATGACCTTCATTCTCAGCTTACCTTTTTCTTGGGGAGGGCGATCAGGTTTCTGCGAAAGCTATGTTCTTCGGCAGGGAATTTTTTGGCCTTCACCTCGCCGACGTAAGATTGGACAGCCGCGGGGATGAGAGAGCCCAGGTCCAGATATTTTTTTAAAAATCGCGGTTTAAATTCGGGATCCATTCCCAGGAGATCGTAGAGGACAAGGACTTGCCCGTCGCATTCAGGGCCTGAAGCGATCCCAATTGTGGGGATCTTGATGGTGTGAGTAATTTTTTCGGCGACTTCAAGAGGGATCCCCTCGAGAACAACGGACCAGGCCCCGGCTTCTTCCAGGGCCTTGGCATTTTGGAGTAAATCTCTCTCGGCCTTGGCATTTTTCCCCTGAATTTTGTAGCCGCCGTATTGATGAACCTTTTGGGGTTCAAGTCCGATATGCCCCATGACAGGGATGCCGACGCGTGACATCCGATAAACGAGCTCAGCCACCTCAACGCCCCCCTCGATCTTCACTGAATGGGCGTTTCCCTTTTTCATCAAATGGCCGGCATTTTTGAGGGCGAGTCCAAACTCGGCCTGGTAGCTCATGAAGGGCATATCCGCTACCAGGAGAGGACACGTCAGTCCTCGTGAGACGGCGGCCGCGTGATAAATGATGTCATTGAGTGTGACGGGGATGGTGTTTTTTTGCCCCTGGATGACCATGCCCAGGGAGTCACCCACCAAGACAATATCAATCCCGCTCCGGTCGATCAATTTTGCAAAACTGGCATCATAACACGTCACCATGGCGATCTTTTCGCCGGTGTCCTTCATTTTTTGGATCTTTGGTATGGTGATGTTGATCACGAGCTTAGCCTGCCTTCCGCCTGCAGAAATTATTTCCCAATCCCTACAAAATGTCGACTGCCGCGTTTGGATTTGAGGGAGAGGATCTCTCGAACAATATTTTCATAATCCGACTGATTTTTGACAAAATCAATATCGGTCACATTGACGGTGAGGAGGGGTGTGTCGGTATAGGCGAAGAAGAAGCGATTATAGGCCTCCGAAAGTTCCTCAAGGTAATTCATTTCGATATTCTTTTCATAGACAAACCCCCGTTTTTTGATGTGCTTCTTCAAGACATCGAGCGAGGCCTGAATATAGACGACCAAGTCCGGTTTGGGGAGATGGACATCGAGCAATGTGTAAATCCTGTCATAGATGAAGAGCTCGTCCTTGCTGAGGTTGAGACTCGCGAAGATACGATCTTTTGAAAAAAGGTAATCGCAAACCACCGTCTGCGAAAAGAGGTCCTGCTGGACAAGGGCCTTTTGCTGCTGATAGCGATTGATCAAAAAAAGGATCTGGGTCTTAAGGGCATGCTTCTGGCGATCTTTATAGAATTCCGCAAGGAAGGGATTGTCATCGACACATTCCAAAATCAGCTTGGCATTAAAGTCCTTCGCCAACCGATTGGCCAGCGACGTCTTCCCGGCTCCAATGGGGCCCTCAATGGCAATGTAACGAGGGGAGGTCATGAGGCCTTCTTAAGCCAATGAGTTGGCTCTGTCCAGTGCTCACTTCTTCCGGGAAGCCCCAGGAGAGAGGGGTTTCTCATCACGAGCCAGCTTATTAGAAAGTACGGCAAAGCCTTCAATCGGGATCGTCTCGGGTCTCTGAGTAGGTTGCACCCCGGCCTTTTTGAGGGCCTCTTCTATTTTTGAGGGGGGATAGAGGGAAAAAAGCTCTCGAAGTGAATTGCGGATCATCTTTCTCCGCTGGCTGAATGAAATCCGGACAACCGATTCAAAGGTGGGAAGATGATGGATCGGAAAGCGACATTCTTCAGAAACCTTAAACGAAACAACGGCTGAATGGACCTTGGGGGGTGGCGAAAAGGCCCCCGGGGGGAGTTTCATGACAATTTTGTTTTCCGAAAAAAGCTGGGTGAAGATGGAGAGAATCCCGTAATCCTTCGAACCGGGCTTGGCGACGAGGCGGTCCGCAACCTCCCTCTGGACCATCAAGTGAAATGAGCTAAAAAAGGAATTGAATTCCAGAAGGTGAAATATTGTTTCTGTTGCTATGTTGTAAGGGAGGTTCGCAACGACTTTCCACCCTGTACCAGGCGATACAGGGCTCTGCCCTCTCTGCTCTGAACACGAGAGGGCTTTTTCCAAAGAAAGAGAAAGGAAGTCTTCCTCGAGGATCTGAAAATTTTCGGAACCTAATTCCTGATGTAGGACTGTGGCAAAACGATGATCTTTTTCGACTGCCAACACAAGTCCGGCCCTTTTGACAAGGCGCCTTGTCATGGCTCCCGGGCCCGGGCCGATTTCAAGGACTCGGTCACTCTTCTGGATCCGGGCACAGTCCAGGATCTTGTCAATGGTCGAAGGGTTGAAGAGAAAGTGCTGACCTAGACTTTTTTTGGCGGCGAAGCCCATGGGTGCCTTTTGAGAGAAAGATTGGCGATGGCGTTGAGTGAGAGCGGTGATTGCTGTCCTTGCATGAGATAGCGCCCACCGACATAGGCAATCATCGCGGCGTTGTCGGTGCAGAAGACAGGCGAGGCGAAATAGACCCGCCTTTTGTGTGCCAGGGCCGATTCGGTTAGTTTTTTTCGCAGCCTCGAATTACACGCCACACCCCCGGTGACGATAATCGACTGGGTCCTTTTTACTTTTGCGGCCTCGAAGGCTTTCTCCATCAGGATATCAACGACCGTTTCTTGGAAAGACGCACAAATATCCGGCAGGGAATATCCTTCCTCTTTTTGCACAAGATTTTTCACGGCCGTTTTGAGACCGCTAAAACTGAAATCGTATCCCTTGAGTCTTGGTACTGGAAATCGGACAGCTTTGGGATTTCCCTCCTGCGCCCTCTTGTCAATGAGAGGACCTCCGGGATAGCCCAGCCCCAGGATTTTGGCGACTTTGTCAAAGGCCTCACCGGCAGCGTCGTCGCGTGTGCCGCCCAAAAATTCATACTCCCCAAATTTTCGGATCCTGTAGAGCGCCGTATGTCCGCCAGAAACCACGAGCCCAATCTGGGGATAAGAAATCTTCTGATGTTCCAGGAGGGGGGCATTGAGATGTCCCTCCAGATGACTGACGCCGATAAAAGGAATCTTAAGCCCGTATGCATAGGCCTTGGCAAAAGAGAGTCCCACCAGAAGGGCCCCAATCAGGCCGGGGGCCGAGGTGACGGCAATCCCTCCAAGCTTGTTCTGGGAAACACCCGCCTGTTTAAGGCCCTCTTCGACCAAAGGACGGAGGACCTCAATATGCCGCCGGCTGGCGAGCTCGGGAAAGACACCGCCATAGGGTAAATGGATCTCGTGCTGGGAGGCGATGAGATTGGACAGGATCTTCACCGAATTCCCCAATTCCAAAACGGCGACGGCAGTTTCATCGCAGGACGATTCAATCCCCAAAATAATCATAAGATCATCCTAAGTTAAAATTGGGTTTTCGTTTTTCCAAAAAGGCGGTGATCCCTTCCCTAAAATCATCCGTCGTCGCCGACCAGGCGATTGCCTGCCGTTCTCTTTCCAGTTGTGCCGGAAGGTTTGAAGCGAGGCCCTCATTGAGTATCTTTTTTAACCGTGCCAAGGCCCTGCGAGGAGACTGGGCGAGGCGTTCGGCGATGGCTTGGGTTTCTTGATAAAGGGAGTCGGGAGAAACCACGCGATTGATCATGCCGATTTTGAGAGCCCCTTCCGCCGAAAGAACTTCACCCAAAAAGAGGATTTCACTCGCATGGGCAAGGCCTACCATGCGAGGGAGATAGTAAGTAGCGCCACCATTGGCCACGAGACCAAGACGAATCGTGGCCGCATTAAATTTTGCCTGTGTGGAGGCGATCCGCAGATCCGTGCCCAAGAGGGCACCGAAGGCAATACCCCCCACATAACCGGGAATCGCCGCTAAGACAGGTTTGGGTCCTCGTCTCATCTCAAGAACAGACTGATGCACCAGACGCGAGATTTCCAAAAAGAATTTTTTACGATTCTTCGTTGCACTCATGAGCTTGATATCCCCACCGGCAGAGAAGGTGTCGCCCTGGCCGGTGAGGATGATGACGGACGTCTTTTTGTCTTTCATCCCCTCCTGAAGGGCGGCGAGCAGCTCCCGTGCCATCTCAAGATTGAAGGCATTTTTGACTTCCGGCCGGTTAAGACGGATCCAGAGGGCAGGGCCCTTCTCTTCAAGGATAACGCAACTAGATCTTTTCATAACTTTGGAGATATTGGTTCGAACTGAAATAATTAACCGGCAGACTATCTTTATCTCTCTTGTGAAAGCAAATCAAAATCCCATTTACCAAAACGACCACTGACATCATCAGATCGGCGATGACGAGGATAGCGGGGGTGATAAACGGTAAACCCAGAAGGCAGAAAAAAGAAGTGATGGCCAGTATATAAGAAGTGGGCACCAGCGCCTTGTGAAAGTGCACCTCAATCCCTATCTTCGCCTCTTTATGCCTCGATCGATCTTCCCGGGGATACCAATTTTTAAGATCGCAGAAGCGGATGAAGAAATAGGTCGCCAGAAGAAAAAGAAACAACCCCGTGTTGAGGCTGATGAGGTGAAGATTGTGTTTCAAATAAAGAACAGAACCTAACGCCCCGATGAGTTCCAAAAAACGCACGACCGAGCTCGATCGATTGAAGAGAATTTTGAGCATTCCGGAAAACTAACGACTTCAAAGGTGAAGGTCAACTAATCCCCTTGCCGTCCTCAGAAGGTCATGTTACTGCCCAAAAAATAGGCAGACCGATCCATGATTTTTAAAAAGCGAAAAAAAGAGATCAAGCCTCCGTGGGAGGAGATCTTTGCCTCCTTGGGAGATGGTTTGGTTATTCTCGACCAAGAGCGTCGGCTGATGGGAATTAATCCATCGGCGGAAGGGATTACCGGATTTTCTGCCGAGGTTGTTTTGGGGAGACTCCTGGAAGAGGCCTTTCCGGAAAATGAAGAGGTGTTGAAGAGGATCAATCGCTCCATCGAGGAAACAGGTGTTGTCATCCTCAGAGATATTTCTTGGCGCGGAAGACACGGAGAGCGTTTGACCATCGATCTTTCTTTGACGCCCTTGATGGGAGACGATGGCGAATTGACAGGGTGGATTTTGGTGTTTCGTGATTTGACGCCCTTGAAAAGTCTCGAAGAGGAAATACGCAAGGCCGATCGATTGGCCATGATGGGGACCGTCGCCGCGGGTCTTGCCCATGAGATCAAAAATCCCCTTGGCGGTATTCGTGGAGCCGCGCAACTTTTGGGTCGTGAAAGTTTGTCCGAAAACTCTTCTGAATTTTTGGGTATTATTGTCAAGGAAGTGGATCGTGTAGATCGATTGGTGAATCAGCTCCTGACCTTTTCGAGGCCCAAGACCCTCGAGATGACGGCTGTCAATCTCAATGAGCTTTTGGATTCCCTCCTCTTGTTGCAGAAGGAACCCCTGATTGAGAAAGGACTAAAAGTGATCCGGGAGTTTGATCCCAGCCTGCCTCCGATTGTGGGCAATACCGAAGAGCTCTCACAGGTTTTTCTTAATTTTATAAAAAATGCCATCGAGGCTATTGCAAGAGAAAAAGGAGAAATCCGCGTCAAATCCCGTATGGTAAGCGATTACCGCATCAAGGGGGAGGCAGGCAAAAAGCCGAGTCGTATGGTGATGACAGAAATTCGGGATAACGGAGAAGGAATTTCAAAAGAGAATCTGAAAAATATTTTTACACCTTTTTTTACAACGAAAGAAAAAGGATATGGATTGGGGTTGGCCCTCTCCCAAAGGATCATCAGTGAGCATGGGGGACTGGTGCATGTGAAGAGTGAGGAAGGGAAGGGTACTTCCTTTCAAATCTTTTTGAGGGTTTACGCATGACGGAAAAACGCATTCTAGTCGTGGATGATGAGGAGAGCCTGCGTGTGGTGATGCGCAATTCTCTTCGTCAGCGGGGTCATGTCGTGGATTGCATTGATGACGGCAAAAAGGCGGTGGGTCTTTTGGAACAAAATGCCTACGATCTTGTGCTTTTGGATATTCGCATTCCAGGGATGGATGGTTTTAGGGTGCTGGAAAAAATCCGTAAAAACCCCTTGGGTCCTCCGGTCATCATGATTACGGCCCAGGATACCATGAAGAACGCCATCGAGGCGATGAAACTGGGCGCCTTTGATTATCTGGCCAAACCCTTTGATATCGATGAGCTTGACTTGCTGGTGCGCAAGGCCCTGCATGAGCGTGAACTCGAATCCGAGGTGGCCCGTCTTCGCGAAGAGGTCAAAGAAATTCAAGTGGGACCTCATAGCCTCGTAGGCGACAGCAAATCTCTTCGCGAGATTCATAAGATGATCGGCAAGCTGGCCTCTCGTGATGTGACCGTGCTAATCCAGGGAGAATCAGGAACCGGCAAAGAGCTCATTGCACGTGCGATTCACTATGAGAGCCCGCGAGCCGCGCAGCCGTTTATTGCCATGAATATTGCCGCTGTCCCCCGTGATCTGCTTGAGAGTGAACTCTTTGGCCACGTCCGCGGTGCATTTACGGGAGCCAGTGAAGATCGGACGGGTTATTTTGAAAAGGCCGGCAGGGGAACCCTCTTCCTGGATGAAATTGGTGAAATGCCCCTGAATCTACAGGCGAAAATATTGAGGGTACTCCAGGAGAGGGAGATCCAAAGAGTGGGAAGCAGTGATACAAGGCCTGTCGAGGCGCGAATCATTGCCGCGACCAATCAGCATTTGGAAAAAATGGTCAAAGAAAAAAAGTTCAGGGAGGATCTCTATTATCGGCTCAATGTGGTTCCGCTTTTGGTGCCACCTCTCCGGATGAGGCGGGAGGATATTCCGGTCCTGGCGGACTATTTTGCAAAAAAATTCTGTGAAGAAATGGCGTCTCCGCCCAAAAAAATTGCCCCCGACGTGATGAAGATCTTGAAGCAGTACGCCTGGCCAGGCAATGTGAGAGAACTCGAAAATATCATTAAAAGGGCCATCGTTTTGTCGCCGGGGGGAGCTATTTTGTCGGAGGTGGTGGTTCCCTTTTTGGGGGATTCACTTTCTCATGTCGATATGGATGACATCGCCCTGGAAGAGATCGTGCGCAAAAAGCTGGCGTCCTTTCTTTCAAAATGGGATGGTTACGACGTGGACGATCTCTACAATACCGTCCTCAAGAGAGTCGAGAAGCCGCTGATTGAGCTGGTTCTTGAAAAGACAAACGGAAATCAGATACGTGCGGCCAAGATGCTGGGAATCAATCGCAATACCCTTCATAAAATGATCAAAGAATTAAAAATCGAGGTGAATTCATGAATCATTTTTGGGCCAATCTGTTTTTTTATTCGGGAATGATTTCGGTTTCGGTCGTGATCGGAAGTCTCATTTCGTTTTCTCTCTCATCGGCCCGCAAATACCTTCATTTTCTCTTGTCCTTCTCGGCCGGTCTCATGCTGGGGGCGACTATTATTCACCTGATTCCGGAATCTTTTGAGTTGATTGGAAAAGAGTCTTCGATCTGGGTCTTGGCGGGTTTTGTCTTTCTCTATCTGATTGAGAAGTTTGTGACCGTCCATATTTGCGAAACGCTTGAATGCGAGGCCCACACCTTGGGCATTGCCGCTGTTGTGGGTATTTCCTTGCACTCCTTTACAGACGGGATCGCCTTGGGTTCTGGCTTGATTGTCAGCCGGATTGGGCTGATTATTTTTCTTACCATTTTCTTTCATAAACTTCCCGAGGCCTTCGCCCTGACGGCGATACTTGTTCATGAAAAACACAACCGCCTTCGCCTTCTTTTATTTAATATCCTCCTGATTGCGATGGTTCCGCTGGGGGCCTTGTTGATGCATGGGTTTGCTGGCCCCAACAATCTCCGGTTTGCCGGTGTTGCCTTGGCTTTTTCGGCGGGTACTTTTTTGCACATTTCTCTCTCCGATCTTTTGCCTCATGTGCATGAGCATGCCGAACGCCAGTTCCCCATCTTTCTTGCCTTTTTGGTGGGTCTGCTGGGTATGGTTGGCTTGGAGAAATTTTTACATCATGGATGACCTGCCCAAAAAAGACAGAATCTTCGGCCTCTATGCCATTCTGGATGCCTCTCTCATGGCGGATACCGACCCGGAAGAACTGGCGACGGATTATTTAGAGGGTGGTGCTCGTATCCTGCAGCTTCGGGATAAAAAAAGAATGGCGTCGGCGGAGGCTGGAAAAATCTTCCGGAGGAGGGCCCACACCATAGCCGCCCTCAGGAAACGCTACCCATTTACTTTTATCGTGAACGATGATCTCGAAGTGGCTTCTGCCGTGGAGGCGGATGGTATTCATGTGGGGAAGGATGATTTTTCTATTGGGGAATGTCGAAAAAGGCTAGGACCTTCTGCCTTGATAGGTTACTCTTCGCATTCTTTGGAGGAGGCTTTGCAGGCGGAGAGAGAAGGGGCTGATTATGTGGCCTTTGGTGCGATTTATCCCACCAGGCACAAAGGCCCGGGACATCCCCTTCAAGGAATTGAAAAATTAAGGCATGTTGTGCAGTCTCTCCAAGTCCCGGTTGTTGCGATTGGTGGGATTGGTCGTGACAATATAAAGGATGTGCTCGCGACACAGGTAGCGTCGGTCGCCGTGATTTCGGCCCTTGTTCCGACGGAGCTTCGTTCGAGACGCGAGGAAGTGCGATTTTTTAGTCGATTGTGGGGGTGAAATTTTCGTGAAAACGGTACTCACCATTGCCGGCTCCGATCCATCGGGCGGGGCCGGTATCCAGGCAGATCTGAAGACCTTCCATGCCCTGGATGTCAAAGGGACAACGGCGATTACGGCGATTACGGCCCAGAACGAGAAGAGGTTTTTTTCCCTCAACCCTGTCAGTGCCCGTCTCCTTCGCGAACAAATTCACGTCATCACTGATTTTCACAAGATCGACGCCATCAAGATCGGCATGTTGGGCACAGAAGAAAATGTCTTTGCCATCTACCGTTTTTTAGAACAGGCCTTGCGGAATAAAACCATCGAGCATGTTGTCCTCGATCCCATTCTCAAATCAACAACGGGGGCCATTCTCCTGGAGCCCAAGGGAGTCAATATTTTGAGACAATACCTGATTCCGTTGGTGACTATCGTGACGCCTAACCTGGAGGAAGCGGAGATCCTGACGCATCTTAAGGTGAAAAGTGTGGAAAATATGAGGGAGGCTGCCCTGCATCTCCATACAGTCCATAAAGGTGTCAAAGCCGTCCTGGTCAAAGGGGGGCATCTCAAGGAAGAGGCCACGGATGTCCTCTATGATGGTCATGATTGGACCTATTTTCCCGCCAAGAGGATTACGGCGGAAGAGACTCATGGGACGGGCTGTGTTTTGTCCGCGGCCATTGCAGCCCATCTTGCGCGTGGTTTATCGATTGTGAAGAGTGTGGAGAAATCCAAGGAGTACGTTTTGAAGTACATCAAAGAATCTTCGCAAGACGTCGCGTCATAGGTCCTGGACACGAGGAACCTATCTTTTTGCCCTCAAACTCTCGAATAGGAAGAATATCCTTCAAGGTGCTCGTAATAAAAACTTCATCGGCTTTGTAGAGATCGGAAGGTCGGAGAGATTTTTCCTGACAAGGGATCCCTGCTCTTTTGGACAGGGCTATCACTATCCCCCGTCGAATGCCCGGCAAGAGCGCATCTGCGAGAGGAGGCGTATAGAGGACCCCCCGTTTTATAATAAAGACATTACTACTCGCCCCTTCGGTGATGGATCCTGCGGCATTGAGGAGAAGACCTTCCACAGCGTGGCGTTTTTTGATTTCTTTTCGCGCCAGAATTTTGGTCAGATAACTGGTCGTCTTGACGCCGGCAATCGTTGCGGCATCAGCATGAACCGATTGGATCAGGATGAGTTTTCCTCCTTTTGTATAACAGGCACGGGGGTAGGGGATAAAAGGTCTGGCCGTGATCAGGAGATGGGCTTTCCCCGAAGGAGCCTCCGATAGTGTTACCCGGATCGTGGCTTCCCGAAGTTTGTTTTTATGCAGAAGCCGCGAGATTTCTTTTTTAAGAAAACTTTGGGAATAGGGAAGTTTGATCTCCAAATACCGGGCATTTTTCTTAAAGCGTTGAAGGTGGTCTCTTATAAAGAGTACACGCCCCATCGAGGCCCTCAGGGTTTCAAAGACGCCGTGACCATAAAGATAGGCGGAGTTCGAGATGGAGATACGGGCTTCTGTCTCCGGCAATAATCGGGCATTAATCCAGACGAAATTTTTTTTCATAAGTTCTGCCTAACTTTGGCCGGAAACTCGCGCAACTAAAAATAACACGTAACTTTTCCCTCCTTTTGCCGATAACCCTTTTAAGAGAGAGAGGTACTATGGCTGATTTTATTTTCTTAGTATGGGGGCTCATTCCGGTCAGTTTGGGGGTTGGCTTCATTTTTAGACCACGACGCATGATTCAAGCCCAAAAAAAATTTCGTAACCGCATGGAAAGACTTGAAAAAAAGCTCTTCAAAGCCCATCGGGCGACAGGGCTTGCGTTCCTTTTTTTGGGAACTCTCTTTCTTTTAACTGCTTTTTATCCCGTCTGGATCTTCAAGGTCAGTCTGGTGATACGCGTCATTTTGGGGGCTCTTTTTCCTCAGCTCTTTCAGGCTCACCGTGTTGTGTCGGCTGTGCCTGTTGCCTGGATTTAGGAGAGGGTTTCGAGGAGGCCTCTGGCCTTTGCCAAAGTTTCTTCATATTCTGATTCCGGATCCGAGTCTGCGACAATTCCGCCGCCGCTCCAAAAATAAGCTTCCCGATTTTTGAGTACCATCGTGCGGATGGCAACATTAAATTGGGCTTGACCATCGCAACTTAAATAACCAATAGCACCGCAATAAACATTACGTGGATCAGGTTCCAGATCATGAATGATTTGCATGGCACGAATTTTGGGGGCTCCTGTGATCGACCCGCCTGGGAACATGGCCTGGAGGAGATCCAGGGCCTCTTTGTCAGAGGCGAGTGTTCCTTCAATCGTAGAAATCTGATGGTGCACTTGGGCAAAGCTTTCAATGTCTCTCAGTTGTGTGACCTGGATACTGCCAGGCACACAGACGCGTCCGATATCGTTTCGCTCCAGATCCGTAATCATTAAAAGTTCAGCGTGGTCTTTTTGGCTCTGTTCCAGTTCTTGACGAAGTTGGGCATCCGCCTCGGGTGTTTTGCCACGAGGCCGAGTCCCTTTAATGGGTCTTGTTGTTACTTTTTTCCCATCGACACTTAAAAAACTTTCGGGAGACGAAGAAAGAATCTGGGTATCCCCCAGGTTGATAAAGGCTGAGAAGGGGGCTGGGCTGACGGTGCGCAGCTTTTGATAGGTTTGATAGGGTGTCAAAAAGTGGGGGCTGGTAAAACGCTGGGCAAGATTCACTTGATAACAGTCACCCTGGCTGATCAGATCTTTTATTTTTTTGATCGTGTTGATGTACGCGGCCTTTTGGAAATTGCTTTGTGGTAATTTTTCTCTGGTCCGGGGCTTCCCGCCGAAAAATCGCTCTTTATCTTTATAAAGGGGCGGCTCAAACAAGGTCCTCGGTGTTGGAAACAGGGTTTCCCCCGCGGTTGCTTTGTGCACGAAATAAGCGCGTTGGCGGTGGTGATCATAGACATAAAAGCGGTCATAATAACCAAACCAGCCTTGAGGGCATAACTCCGGCATGCGGGGAGGCACTTTGTTTTGTGTCAGCGAATACGCCTCATATCCCAAATATCCCATCCATCCCTCCGTAAAAGGCAGATCCGGATGCCGTGGCGTCTTTTTTTCAGTCAATGCGTGACGAAGGGTATTGAAAAAATGGGGGTCAGAATTTTTGAGTTCTAAAATGACGGCGGGGGCCCAGGCTGCCAGCGAGTAGCGCGCTTTTTTGCCGGGCAGAGAGGATTCAAGCAGAAGAAAGTGGGGAAGATCAAAAAGAAAAGAAGGGAGGCGGTCGGGCGTTAGGTCTGAGGGAAGTTCCCTCACAAAAATGTTATGGTTTTTGGACATGGATTATGCAAAATCACCGTATTCCAACACAATTAAGAGGGAGGAATCAAGAATGGTGTTTAAAAAATGTGCCGCTATTTTGTGTTTGAGCTTGTTTTCCCTGCCTCTGTGGGCGGGGGAAATCCCTGTCGTGATTCGACCGATCACGACCGGTATGTGTCGTTCCAACTTTAAATACATGGTGGCTGGGGGAAAATCCGAAGAGGTCAGGATCCCCACGCCTGTTTACGTTATTTTTCACCCCAAGGGTGTGGTGCTTGTGGATTCGGGTTTGGGTGAAGAGTTCCCCGAACAGATGAAATCATGGTGGGTGTATCGATTTTTTCAAAAATTGCTTCCTGAAGAATTTGACCGCTCCCAATCCGCCTTGCAACAGATCAAGAACATGGGAATCGATCCCCGGGATGTGCGTTTTATTGTGGTAACGCACCTTCATTTTGATCATGCCGGCGGGCTTCGGGACTTTCCCAATGCCAAGGTGGTCTTGAGCCGGGATGAATGGAATTATGCCCATGTCAATCGATGGAGGGCTGCTTTTTTAAGAGGAGTCAGGTCGGAGCAACTGGAAGGCCTTGAGAGTCGTCTTCAGTTTGTGACTTACAAAAACAAATATGGTCCCTTTGAAGGAAGCTATGACCTCTTTGGAGATGGGGCTATTCTTCTCTTGCCGACCCACGGTCACACACCAGGGCATCAATCGGTTCTCGTCACCTTGAGTTCGGGGCGAAAGGTGCTGATCACGGGCGATGCCGCCTGGGTAAAGGAGAACTATGAGTGGCCCGCCCCCAAATCATGGCTTGTTCGATCTTTGGAAGAGGACCAGAAAAAAACTTGGGAAAGCTTGTTGCGGATTAAAAAATTTCACGAACAAAATCCCAACGCCTTGATCTTCCCCGGGCATGACCCCCATCTTTGGCCTCAATGGCCTGCCGAAATTCGCTAAAAAAAAGACCCTTTTTTCAAGCAACTTTTACCTCTTCCTGCCGATAATACCTATAGTAGGGGAAATCAACAAAACCGACTTCCAGCGGGGCCTGCAAACCTTTTTAGGTGTTAAGCTCTGGGGTGGAGGACGGGAAAAGGAGATAGACCTCCACCTCTTAATCCCCCATCTCCTTTTCCCATTTTTTGTCTTCCGTTCTTGAAGCCCTTGGCAACAAGATAGAGTTCGGTAGAGGTCTTGCGCGTGGCCCCGGGAATAAATTCCTTAATCGGTGCAAAGGATTCTTTGAGCTTCTGTTTTAATGTCTCCAGATCCTCACCCGGAAAAATCTTCGTTACAAAATTTCCGCCCTCTTTTAATACCAGATGGCAAAGCTGCAAGGCTTGCAATGCGAGTTCGTAAGAATTGTAATGATCCTGAAATTTAATACCAGAAAGGTGAGGGGCCATGTCAGAAACGACCACATCGACCTTTCGGCCCAGGGCATGGAGAATCCTTTGTACGGTAATTTCTTCCCGGATATCGCCTTCAATAAAGATGATATTTTTTTGTGAAAAGTGGGAAATAGGCTCCAGATCAACGCCGATCACCTTGCCATGTTGGCCCACCTCTTTTGAAATCACCTGCAGCCAGCTACCGGGGGCACAGCCAACATCGAGTACGAGCAGGCCGGGCTTGAGGATCTTAAATGTCTTGCTGATCTCCTGAAGCTTGTAAGCTGCACGCGACCGAAAGCCTTCTTCCTTTGCCTTTTTGAAAAAACGATCTTTCCTATTGTAGGCCATCATCAAATTACCATTCTAAAAGAGTGAAAAGTTAACGGGTGGCGCAGGATCTGCCCAATCGATTTTTGCCTCAAGACGGCTTGTCCCATCTTTGGATTGGTAGAAGATGTGGCCGAACTTCTTCCCAAATTCATAAACGTCTCTGGTAAGGCGGACATCATCGAGACAATACTCTTTTAGTTTTTCTATTTGACCTGATCGATAGTATTCGACGGCATCGAGGCCGGAGCCACTTTTGCCCTCATTGAGGGAGGCGGTCGTTATACTTTGAAGGCTCACACGATGCCCCAGCTTTTTTTCCAGATCCTCTAAGAGGTCTAGAGAAGGGAGATCTGAAAGATTCAAATGCTTCAAGTAAGGTTGCAGGGCGGGAAAATCAAAACGATGGGTGTTGAAACCAATGATTCGTGTCGCCCTTGAAAGCAGGGGCTCGAGCTCATGAATTTGGGTTTCCTCGTAGGCCTTATATTCATGGGTTTCATAGAAATAGACACCGACAAGGGAGACGCCCAAATCCGCTGGGTTTCTACTTCCAATTTCCTGAAAGATTTTTTTCGTTTCAAGATCCAATACAATTTGGTTGGCAGCCAAGGAATACCCCCTGATCAGGTTATTCTGATGGTGATGGGGGAGCCTTGTAGCAAGACAAAGAGGGCTAGACAATCTAAAATTGGCTTAACTTGACATAACCCTTTGATAAGAGTAGCTTTTTTATAAATGAACCTCAGTAAGAGCTATTATGTCGATACGACGAAGGCGATTGATATGATCAATATTGCCCACGAAGTGCGTCGTGCGATTCAAGAGGCCAATATGGCTCATGCAGAAAGGGGGTTCGTCCTCATTGCGGTTCCGCACCCGGATGCCGCTGTTGTCGTGATGGAGAAAACGATCCAGGAAGACTTCCTCAAGAAGGGTTTGGAGGGTTTTGTCACCAATAGCCTGATCCGTTGTCTTCTGCCTAAATCGGTGATACTTCCTGTAGAAAGGGGTAAAATGGTGACCGAGCCCTGGCAGGAGATTTTTTTGATCGATTATGATACCTCAGGGCGACGGCGTGAGTTTCGAATTCAGCTATCCTGGGATGAACCGCCAAAGGAGGCCAATGAATTCAAAAGATAAAACGCAAGCCCGCATACGATTTGATGATAATAACCTGGCGCGAAATCTGTTCGGTGTCCAGGACGAGCATATTCGGTCGATCGAAAAGAAGCTCAATGTTCAAATTGATGTTCGGGGGACCGATGTCAGCATTCGGGGGAGCGAGTTCCAGACAAAGTTAACAGAAAAACTCCTTCTCGAACTCTATGGGATGCTTAAGAAGGGGTATCCTGTATTTCTATCAGATATCGAGCAGGCAATTCGGCTCTTCTCGTCCAATCGTGCCGCAAATATTCAGGACTTGTTGGAAGATACTATTTTTATCCCCAGTCGTAACAAAGTCATTGTTCCAAAGACACCGAATCAAAAGTCCTACATGGATGCTATTCGCCAGCATGATCTTGTTTTTGGAATAGGACCTGCCGGGACCGGAAAAACATATCTTGCTGTGGCGATGGCGGTGATGACTTTTCTTAAAAAGCAGGTGAGTCGGATTATCCTCGCCCGGCCGGCGGTTGAGGCGGGTGAGAAATTGGGTTTTTTACCCGGAGATATGTATGAGAAGGTCAGCCCCTATCTCCGTCCTCTCTATGATGCTTTATATGAAATGATCGATTATGAAAAGATCCAGCACATGATGGAGACAGGTGCGATTGAGATCGCGCCGCTTGCTTTTATGAGGGGGCGAACCTTGAATGGATCCTTTATCATCCTCGATGAAGCCCAAAACTGCACGGCAGAACAAATGAAGATGTTTTTAACACGTCTTGGTTTTGACTCCAAGGCTGTGATTACGGGAGATGTGACCCAGATCGATCTTCCCTCAGGGAAGACATCGGGCCTGATCGAAGCCGAACGGATTTTAAAGGGAGTGACAGGGATTGCTTTTAAATATTTTTCGGAAGCGGATGTGGTCAGACACCCACTCGTTTCCGAAATTGTTCGTGCCTACGAAACCGCCGAATCTTCTGATAAAAGGGTTGCAAATCCGGGGGGTAGAAACCAGTGAACAAAAAAATAAAATATTATCTGGATCAGCACACATTTTGGGCTGCCACGCTGGGTCTTTTGTTTTTTGCCTTTCTGACGGCCTCTCTGATGAATTTTACCTGGGGAGAGCTCCCTTTGGGTATTACTGTCGATAAAATAGCCCATCAGGATATACGCGCTGACAAAGACTACAATATTGTGGATGAAGAGGCGACAGAGGAGAGTAGGCGAGAGGCGCTCGATTCGGTACTCCCCGTTTTTGATTGGAATGAAGGGCTGGGACGGGAAAAAATTGTTGAGAATCGTGATGTCCTTACACCCTGGAAGGAGAAGGGAATTATCATCCGGCAGATTCGGCATGCCTCCCAGCCGAGGTTTGTCGTCAAAGATCTCAGTACCATCCTGACTGTGGATGAGGCCCGTACCCGGGTGCCACGTGGCGTGCAACGAGAAGACATCAATGCGACAATTTTTTTCAATGAGGCAGAGACGCAAGTATCCCGCATGCAGGCCTTAGCCGGTGTTGAGCCTGTGATCATCCATGTTCAGGCCGGTGAATCGATTGTCAGGAATGGAGATCCTTACACGTCTCGCGATATGAAGGTTATTGAAGGAATGCGTAAAGAAAAGTCGAGATTTTTTGGAAGAACCCGTCTCATTGGGACTTTTTTCTTTATTATTCTTCTTCTGGGTGTTTTCTTATTTGTCTTTCAAAGGATTGGTAAAAGGATGCCAGTGGATGTGAACGATCTTGTCTTTCAGGGTGTTTTGCTTCTCATGCTCATTGTCCTTCAGAGATCGATGATCTTTATAAGTGGCGCTGTTCGTGGATTGTTTCCCTTTGATGTACCTCTTTTTACTTTTTACGGACTTGTCCCGATTGCTGCAGGGGCCATGATGGTACGCTTGGTACTTCCGCTTTCTATGGCTGTGCTCTTTGCCCCGGTGAGCGCCGTTCTTGCGGGGATGCTTCTTCAAGGGAGCTGGAACTATACACTCTATTATCTCATCGGAAGTGTGATGGGCATTCAGCTCATGTCCAATGTTCACAATCGCAGTCAGATCCTTAAGGTTGGCTTGGAGCTGGGGCTCTTAAATGTCGTGACTCTTTTAGCCCTCGATCTTGTGAATGTCACTTCTCTCGGCGGGGGAATGAATACCGAAGATATTGGCATCAAACTTTTTCTCGCGTTTTTAGGGGGGCCTTTGAGTTCTGTCATGGTACTCATTCTCATGCCTGTCTTCGAAACAATTTTTAATTATGTGACACCGATCAAACTTTTAGAATATGGAAGCCTGAATCATCCTATCTTAAGAGAAATGATCGTCAGGGCTCCCGGCACATACCATCACAGTCACATGGTGGGAACTCTTTCGGAATCAGCCTGCGAGGCGATAGGTGCCGATTCGCTTTTTGCCCGAGTGGCCTCTTATTTTCACGACATTGGAAAATTAAGAAAAGCGAATTATTTTATAGAAAATATGACCTCAGGCGAAGATCGCCACTCGATACTTTCACCTTCGATGAGCGCCCTCATTATTTCTGCCCATGTCAAAGATGGTATTGAACTTGCCAGCGAGTACAAGCTTCCGCAAAAGATCATTGATATCATCCCGCAACATCAGGGGACCAAGTTGATCAGCTACTTTTTTAACAAGGCCAAGGAATCCGAAAATCCGGAGATGCATGTGGTGGATGAACGCGAATTCCGTTATCCGGGTCCCAAGCCGCAGACTCGTGAAGCTGGCGTCATCCTTTTGGCTGATACCGTGGAGGCTGCCACGCGTGCCTTGAAGGATCGTTCTCCAGCGCGCCTCGAGGAAGTCGTCAGAAATATGATCAACAAAAATTTCATTGACGGTCAATTGGATGAGTGCGAACTGACCCTCAAGGATCTTCATAGTATCGCCGAGAGTTTTGTCAGGATACTCATGGGTGTTTATCACCAGAGGATAGAGTACCCGCCCGATGAAGCCGAGAGGGCCGCTCGTGAACGTCCTACAAATCTTCCGATAGGACAACAGGCGATAGGACAGCAGAATGCCGATAAATATCTACAGTCAAAACCCATCCGTGAGGGTTCCCTACACGAGGTTACAAAAATCACTCCAAAAGATATCCGTCGTATTGGGCCTGACAGGTCATGAGATAAATTTTCTTTTTGTTTCCGATCGCGAAATTAAAAGATATAACCGGCATTATCTCAAGCACGATAATGCAACGGATGTGATTGCGTTTGGAGACTTTGGTTACAATCAGTTGCCAGGGGACATACTGATTTCTTCGGATACGGCGAAGAGACAGGCAAAAGAGCAGGGACATTCTCTCCTGACTGAGATGAAGATCTTGGCTATTCACGGCATTCTTCATCTGGTTGGCTATCGCGACAAAAAGAAAAAAGAAAGCGTGCGGATGTGGAAAAAAACAGAAGAGTTGCTCAACCTCGTTAGGGATACGTAATGATCTCTTTTTTCTCAGGCCTTCTTTCGGGTATCACACTGCCGACAGTCATCGGTTCTTTTAAATTTCCCGATTTAGGTGTTTTGGCGTGGTTCTCGTTGACCCCCTTTTATATTGAAATTAAAAAGGAAATCAAAAAAGCCTCTCTGCGATCAGCTTTAGGACGAGGGTTCCTGTTTGGTTTTGGTTTTTACGGGGTCTCCCTCTATTGGATCTTCATCGCCATGCATACCTACGGAGAAATTCCCCTCTGGAGCAGTTTTTTGGGAATTTTTCTCGCTGTTTTTTTAATGGCATTATTCCCGGCCGTAACCGCCGCATTGGCTGTTCTTCTCTCGCGGAGAGGTCTTCCTCTCTGGATTGTTTTTCCTTTGATTTGGGTCGTTTCTGATTTTGCCCGTACGGTTATCCCACTGGGGGGGTTTCCCTGGTCGAGCCTGGCGTATACTCAAAAGTCATTTTTACCCCTTCTTCAGATATTGGATGTAACCGGTATTTATGGGATCACCTTTCTCGTTATTTTTTCGAATGCACTCATTGGTGAGTGCTTTCTTTCATGGAAAAACAAAAAAGAGAATAAAACAAACCTTCCACTCAAGCCGGTTTTTGTTTTTTCACTGATCTTTATATCCGCCTTTGTCTATGGTCAGATGCGGCTGAGACAAGTACGTCAGGATCTTGGGCGACTTAAGACACTCAAGGTTTCGATGATTCAGGGTAATATTCCACAGGAGCAAAAGTGGCTCGAGGAAAAGGTCGATGAGATTATTGCGCGTCATATATTTTTAAGTGAGGAGGCGCTCAAGGAAAGACCCGATCTCATTGTTTGGCCTGAAGCGGCGTATCCGGCGGCAGTCTCTCCGGAGAACAAAGTGCTTCTCAATTTAGCCCAATTTCCCGTTCCACTTCTCATGGGGGTTGTGACCTACGACGGTGTGATCCCAACGATCTGGCCACCGTCACCAGAGGATATTAAGAATACGGGTTTTCATCTCTACAATAGTGCTATTCTCGTCAGGTCGGGAGGTCTTGTCACTGATCGTTATGATAAACAGCATCTTGTTCCTATGGGGGAATATGTTCCTCTGAAGGGTGTCTTTGGATCCCTCAACCAGATTGTGCCTTCGATGAGCAGCTTTACACCGGGGCACACATTCAACGTGATGGATATTGGGCATTCTCCCGCAACACCTCTCCGTTTTGGTGTGACTATTTGCTATGAGGATTTGTTTCCCTCGATCAGTCGAATTTTTACCCGTAATGGGGCCGATTTTTTAGTGAATCTCACCAATGATGCCTGGTATGAGTATTCGTCCGCTGTTTTTCAGCATTTTGATTTTTCAAGATTTCGAGCTATCGAAAACAGGCGTACGATGGTACGAGCGACCAACACCGGTGTCACCGGTTTTTTTAGTCCTACGGGAGAGGTGATCAAAGAGGCCCCCATTTTTAAAGAATTAATTTTGACGGCCGAGATTCCCTTGGGAGGTAGCACGAGTTTTTATACGCACCATGGAGATATCTTTGCGTGGCTTTGTGTGGTAGGATTCATTTTTGTCATCGCGAAATTTTATTTGAGGAGTCCTCATGCTTAATGAATTAAAAGATCGTTTTGAGAAGCTGAAATTAAGATCCACGCCCCTTCGGAGGAGGCTTTGACCTCCCTGTCAAAAGAGATCGATTCGCCGAATTAGAACAAAAAACACTCACCAAAGGTTTTTGGGACGATCCGCAATCAGCGGGGCATGTTTCAAAGGAAATGAATGCCTTAAGAAGTGAAATTGTGCAGGCCCAAAAGATTGAAAAGGGGTTTTCCGAAATTGAGTCGCTGTTGGAGCTTCTTGCTGAATCACCAGATGTCGATCTTGAAACGGAGGCTGCCAAAAATATTGACGATCTTGAGAAAGAACTAAGTGATCTTGAATTTCGCCAAATGCTTTCGGGTGAACACGACGACAAGAATGCCATCCTCTCCATTAATGCCGGCGCCGGTGGCACCGAATCTTGTGATTGGGCCGAGATGCTCCTCCGTATGTACCGGATGTGGGCCGATCGGCGTGGATACAAAAATGAAGTCATTGATTTTACTCCCGGCGATTCCGCCGGTTTTCGATCCGTGACGATGACCATCGAGGGGCCTTATGCCTACGGGTATCTCAAGGCGGAGATTGGTGTCCATCGTTTGGTCCGTATTTCTCCCTTTGATGCCAACAAGAGACGCCACACCTCTTTTGCTTCCGTGTTTGTCCTGCCCGATATTGAAGAAGACATCAATATTGTCGTTAAAGAAGAAGATCTGAGGATTGATACCTTTCGGTCCAGCGGTGCGGGCGGTCAAAAGGTCAATAAGACGGATTCTGCTGTCCGTCTGACACATCTGCCGACGGGTATTGTGGTGGCCTGCCAGAATGAACGCTCCCAGCATCGCAACCGGGAAACGGCGATGAAGATCCTGAAGGCGAAACTCTACGAGAGGGAAATGGAAAAACAGGCCAAGGCCAAGGAAAAGATTGAGGACGAGAAGAAGGATATCGCTTGGGGCTCACAAATTCGGTCCTATGTCCTTCATCCCTACAAGATGATCAAAGATCATCGAACCGATTTTGAGGTGGGCGATACCGATCGTATCTTGAATGGAGACCTGGATCCCTTGATCCGCACCTATCTCCTGCACCCTCCCGATTTGGGGTCTTAAGACACCAGTTGCAGGTTTGACCTCATCAACCCTATTGAAATTAAGTATTTGAAAAATAATCGAAAAGACGTTAAAATCGTCCGAAATAGTCAATGAATTTGAAGGTGCCTTTTGGTATCGATTTTGCTCTCTTAGGTGGATTACGGAGGCAGCCCATGACGCGTTCCCATCGTATCGCCTTTCGTATTTTCAGTTTTCTATCAGCCATCGCGTTAATCTCCTGTTCAGGGGGTGGGCAATCGACGCCTCAACAGCCAGGACTCTCTGTCTGTACTCCCGCCAACGTAGGGCCCGACCAAAATATGACTTGCGATGCCCCCGGTGGCTTTGAAGACGGGTGCGCTTGTTTTTTTGTCCAGGGAGAGGTGAGGGGGGCACCCGTGCCTTGCCAATTAAATGCCGATCGCAGACTGGCCATGGTCTCGCCCTCCAGGGTGGGAACTTTTACCATCGGCTTCCAGTGTGGTGATCGCGATTTGACCAGAGTGGTGGAAGATTTTGTTGTGAGACCCTCAACGGATGTGATTCCAGTTCAATGCACGGGGGATTCAGAGTGTCATGGGGGAAGAGTCTGTGAAAATGGGCGATGTGTCGTAAGTGGTACACCACAGACGCAGGCTTGTTCCACCAGCTTTGATTGCATCAATGGTCAAGTGTGTCATTCCGGAATTTGCGGACAATGCCTCTCGAGCTCGGAGTGTTCCAATGGGGCCACCTGTCGATCGGGGGCTTGTTCTTTTGTCACATCAACCCAGATTGTGGATAGCGATGGCGATGGAGTGGCTGACGCCAGTGACACGTGCCCCAATACACCTCCCCATACTTCCGTAGATAGTCACGGTTGTCCCCCTGCCTCGACGACGTGCACGCCGGCGTGCACGGGAGATCAGGTTTGTCAGTCTGGCACTTGTGTGGCTCCGACAGTGGTCACCCCAGCAGTGACCCTCCGGGGACAAGCGATGCATGGAACCAAATTGGGAATGGCACGACTCGACTGGCAAATTCAGGGAGTCAGAGAGTTTGACGCCTATCTCTACGGTCCTTCGGATTGCAATAATTTCGCTGTGGATCCCGTGACGGGAGAGAATTTTAATATTCCCACACCTCCGGATCGTGGAAGTCCCAATTATCAGACGTATCAGTCTTATGTCAGGGCCAGAGAATGCACGGGGGGCGATGGGCAATGCAGTCTCAATCCAGAGGTGCCTCCTCCAACGGGGGTTTTTAGAATTCCTCTTATTCTTGATATTCCCGGGGGCCGACCGCAACTCTGTCGTATTCCCATCGCGGCCAATACGGGGACTCTCTACACACGAATGACGGCAGCGCCTTCGCGGTATGTCCTCGTAGTTCAGCCTCGCAGTGGAGCGGCTTTGACATCGGCAAAAGATTTTACGGAGACCCCGACAACGACCATCGAAAATCCCGTGCTCCATTTTAATGTGAGCACCGCCAGTTTTGAGGTAAGCTTTGGTTATACCCATGCCTCAGGGATTCCCTGGGTGGTTGGATGTATAACGACCGAAACGCCTCCCACAGGGCCCGATGCCCAGGGAAATGGTTCTTTCCGAAGAAGTAACTGTCGTTTTATGGATCATGGGAGTGTCCGTATTGTGGTGCCGGGTCTTCATAACCAGGCGACTGAGGAATTTACGATTGATTGCACTTTGGATCCCGCCGATATTCATATCGATGTCGGTCCTGTTTATGATGCGGCCGCCGATGGGCGGCGCCTCTGTGAAGATTCTTCCCTGTGCGCACGCGCCGGTTTTATTCAACTGACGGCACGGGCCTCCCGCCGGTGTTCAAAAACGAGGACTGGCCAGGCTCCAGAAATGGAGAGTGTCCCTTGGGGTTTGAATATGAGAATCAGTCAAAATGAAACGGGCTGTATGGCTTCTACCGACGATTTAACGATCATGTCCCCTCTGCCATCGAATGTTTCCTTAAATCCTGTTGTCCATGATCCGCGTGGAAATGAAGCCCAGCTTAGGGCCAGACTGGCATTTAATCACGACTGCAGCGGTTATACACTGACGGTGGGAAATGGTTCGGAAACACAAACTGTTTCTACCACAGCGGGTGGCGCCCAGACACCCCTGTTTGAAATTATTTCCCCAAGCGGTGATCCCAATCATCGCAGTCTGGATTGGCGTTATAACTTTACGGCGGCCGATGCCGTCAATGACGGCTGGGGGGATGATTATTGTACCCCCACGCAACTACAGTGGTGTGGATCGACAGGCGATGGCGGAGACGCGCGCGTGTGTATCAACTATCCTGTGGGTGTCGGGAGGAGTTATGCCGATGGGAATAATTGCACTCACGCCAGTGACGACGGAATTTCCAACTGTAATTCTTATCGAGTGGGAGCGCTGGTTCCTATCCGTGTTCAAAATATTAGTTCCATCGTGATTCATTGCTGTGAATACGGAAGAGGGCATACCCCTCGCTCCAATTCTTCGGAGACAGGGCGGTGTCTTGGTTCAGGGACTTTGCAGGTCTTTCATATCCCCGGCGAAGGGGCCCCGACTCGACCTTTTGACAGGTCGCGGTACCAGGAAACCTATACCTGGGATGCCACCCTCTTTGGGGAAAGAATCACGTGTGATTTCGAAGCCACCAGTTTTACGGGAGAGACCCTCTATGCCCCTCAACAAATCTTCGATCGGCCCGCCGGTTATTGTGACGGAGTCGACGATAACGGGGAGAGGGATCCGGATGATACTTCTCGCTATAACTAGGAGGCCCCAAAACTCTAGCCGCCATTTGACTTCCCGCCGTCTCTGTGAGAGAAGCGGCCCTCACCATGTCGCGAATCGACGAAGAATTCGAGCAAAGGCGGGCCCGATTGGAGGAGCTCAAGAAGAAGGGGATCTCCCCTTATCCCAATGGCTTCCGTGTGACCCACACGACGGAAGAGATCACTCACCGCTTTAAAGAATCCTCCCCCGATGCATTAGAAAAATTAGGAGAGTCTTTTACATTGGCCGGCCGTATCCTGATGATCCGGGCCTTTGGCAAGGCGGCCTTTCTTAAAATTAAAGATCGCAAGGGAAGTCTTCAAGTCTTTGTGGAGCAAAAAGGCCTCCCACCCGAGACCTTTGAACTGTATAAAAATTTGGATATCGGTGATTTTATTTTTGTCAGGGGTAAACTCTTTCGCACCAAGACGAACGAGCTCACCCTTCGTGTTGAAGAGTTGCAACTTGCCACCAAGGCGCTCCGGCCCCTTCCCGAAAAATGGCATGGTTTGCAAGATGTCGAGATTCGTTATCGACAACGTTATCTGGATTTAGTGGCGAATGATCAGGTGAGGGATGTCTTCCTGAAGCGCGCCCGTATTACGCAACTTCTTCGCGAATTTTTTGTCAAGAGGGACTACGTCGAAGTGGAGACACCCATGATGCATCCTCTGGCGGGAGGGGCGGCGGCCAAGCCTTTTGTGACGCATCATAATACGCTGGACATGGAGCTTTATCTTCGCATTGCCCCCGAGCTCTACCTCAAGAGACTCGTTGTTGGCGGGATCGAGAGGGTTTTTGAGATCAATCGTAATTTTAGGAATGAAGGCATCTCGACCCAGCACAATCCCGAATTTACCATGATCGAATTCTACCAGGCCTACGCAACCTTTGATGATTTGATGGTTTTGACAGAGGAACTTTTTGTTCATCTGACCCAATCCCTCTTTGGCAAGACAGAATGTGTTTATCAAGGGGTACTGCTCTCTTTTACACCTCCCTTTAAACGGATCACGCATGCGGAGATGTTAAAGACCGGCGAAAAAAATCTTGTCCAGCCTACTTTTGTCACCGACTTTCCTCTCGCCGAGTCGCCACTCGCAAGAAAAAACGAGCAAAATCCTAATCTCGTCGATCGCTTCGAGTTATATATTGCCGGGATGGAAGTGGCCAACGCCTTCTCGGAGCTCAACGATCCCCTGGATCAGAGGCAGCGTTTTGAACAGCAGGTGGAAGCCAAGAAAAAAGGTGATGAAGAGGCTATGCCCTACGATGAAGATTACCTCAGGGCCCTTGAACATGGGATGCCGCCAACGGCGGGGGAGGGCATCGGCATCGATCGCCTGGTGATGCTTTTGACGGATCAGCCTTCGATTCGTGACGTCATCTTGTTTCCGTTGTTAAGGCCGGCGGAATAAATTCAAATATGATTTTCGAAAGCTTTATCGCACGCCGTTATCTTTCTTCCCGTGGTAAACCCCTGTTTGTTTCTTTTCTCCTTTATATCTCCATCGGCGCTGTGGCGACCGGGGTGTTTGCCCTGATTTTTGTTCTTTCGGTGATGAACGGTTTTGAAAACGATTTTCGCCAAAGAATCCTCGGATTCAAGGCCCCTCTCTCCGTCTTGAGTCAATCCGGAGAGGATTTATCAAACCGTATCGAAGAAATTAAGAATCTAGATTCGCGTATTCAAAGGGTGAGTCCCTATGTTGAAGGAGAGGCCATTGTTCAGTCGGAGGCGGGAGGAGCGATGGGGGCTCGTGTTCGGGGGATTACGGGTGCCCCTCATGAAAATCGTCTTGGAAAAATTTACGAGAGCGCTCCCTTTTCTTCCGAAAGCTTGTTGATCGGTGAAGAGCTGGCGGCTTCTCTGCGTGTGCATCCTGACTTTCAGGAAACGATTCGTCTTGTCTTTCCTTTGGGAGACGTCGGGCCGACGGGAGATTTGATCCCCAGGGTTAGGTCATTGACGCTGACGGGGATGTTTCGATCCGGTTTTTACGAATACGACAACAAGTATGTCCTGATCCCCTATAAAGAGGCTCTTATCCTCTTTGGAGTCGAGGGACGAACAGGACTTGAAATCTGGGTTGAGCCTGCAGAAGCCTCAATGGAGGTCAAAAAGAAAATCGAAGCCTTGATGGCCAAGGGAGGACAAAAGTCCATTTCTGTCCAAACTTGGCGGGATCAGAGCCCAAAACTCTTTGCAGCGATGGAGCTCGAAAAGATCGGCATGGTCCTTCTTTTAAGTGCTCTTCTCCTGATTGCTTCTTTTAATATCTTCGGCCTCTCCTCATTGACGGTGATGGAAAAAACAAAAGACATGGCCATTCTTCGTTCTTTGGGACTGACTCGAGGCAAGTTGAGGCTCATCTTTCTTTTGAAGGCCGCAGGTATTGGGCTTTGGGGGGCCTTTTTGGGAGGAGCTCTCGGTCTTGGTGTTATTTTTATTTTGAGGAAATATCCTATTCCTTTGCCAGCCACCTATTATCTGCACGATCTTCCTGTTTTACTCAAACCTCTGGAGGTGGTCCTTGTCCTTGCCTTTGTTCCTATACTGACAACCTTGGCAGCCTTTTATCCGGCCTTTCAGGCCTCACGTCCATCGCCGGTCGAGGTCTTGCGATATGAGTAATCTCGAACAAAAATTAGCGCTCCGCTTCCTTCTTTCAAAAAGGAGAAATCGGTTTTTTTCGGTGGCGACTCTCGTAGCCATCCTGGGTATGGGTTTTGGGGTTGCGGCCCTCCTGGTTTCGCTCTCTGTCGTCTCCGGTTTTCAGGTCGAATATAAGAAGGCTATCTTGGGTTTTAATTCTCACCTGATTTTGATGAAGAGCGATGAGATCGAAGACCCCGATCAGATAGCACAGATAGCAAAAAAAATTTCCAGCTATCAGTCTCGTGGTTCCCTGGTAGGGTGGACACCTTTTATCTATCGTGAGGGAATGGCCATTGCGGGGGGGAAGCTCAAAGGAGTTGTCTTGAAGGGGATCGACCTTAAAAAGTACTCCGAGCTTTCTAAGATTAAATTTTCTCTCAAAGAAAGGGAAGGTTTTAAAAATGGCCTTCCAACCTTGATCCTCGGGAAAAATCTGGCCATGGATCTTGTTTTAAAAGAAGGTGTTGTTCGTATTCTCTTTCCACAAGGATTAAAACCTGAGGATGCCGGAGTCAAAAATATTAAAAGTTTTTTTGTTGTGGGTACTTTTGAATCCGGGCTTTACGAGTATGATTCTTCGTTCGCTTTTTTGGACATCGAGGCCGCAAAAAAATTCTTCCAGACCGGGGGGAGGGTATCGGGGATTGAAATCTGGTTGGACAATCCGGACTATGCCCAGGAGTGGGCCGGGAAAATGCGCCAGGATTATGAATTTCCCTACGAGGTCATGACCTGGCATGATTTAAATGAGAATATCTTCCAGGCCCTCGAATCCGAAAAATTTATCTTCTTTTTGATTATGTCCGTTTTGATAGCAGTGGCCTCTCTCAATATTCTGGGAACCCTGATGATGCTTCTCCTGGAGAGGAGAGGTGAGATTGCCATTCTCCGTACATTGGGTCTTCCTTGGAGGCGGTTGAGAAAGGTCTTTCTTTTCGATGGGCTTTTGATAGGGTCCGTCGGCATTGCTTTGGGCATTATCCTCGGGATGGGGCTGCTCTTCTTTTTGCAAAAGTGGCAGCCGATACACCTCGCCCCGGAAATATATTTTTTGAGAAACGTACCCATTGTTTATCGATGGAGAAATTTTTTATGGGTCATTGGTTCCGCGTTCACTGTTCTCTTGCTGGGATGTGAATTGGCCCTGCGTGGAATCTCCAGAATCAATGTCCTCAGATCGCTGGTGGAAAAATAATCATGTCTCAGGTTTCGTCAGATACTTTGCCACAAGCCTTGATAGAAGCTCATGGTGTTTGCAAGTCATTCTGGATAGGGGGAGTGGAAACAAAGATTCTCCAAGGGGTTGATTTGCTCATCAAACGCAAAAGTCTCTTGGCCATCATCGGGGCTTCGGGTGCGGGCAAGAGCACACTTTTGCATATTTTGAGCTCTCTGGAGGCCCCTACCTCTGGTTCGGTGACGTTTGAGGGGGAAGATTTATACAGCCGAAAAGATGAATACTTGTCGTTCCTTCGCAATCGGACAATTGGTTTTGTTTTTCAGTTTCACCACTTGATGGCGGAATTCACCGCCCTGGAGAACGTCATGATGCCGCTTCTGATGCGCGGAGAGGGCGAACGTAAGGTTCGCCAGGAGAGCCTGGATATCTTGGCCCGTTTAGGGCTTGAGAAGAGGGGGCATCATCGGCCTACAGAGCTCTCCGGCGGCGAGCAGCAAAGGGTCGCAGTAGCGCGCGCCCTTGTGACAAAACCCCGGATTCTCTTTGCGGATGAACCGACGGGAAATCTGGATCATGAAAATGGAAAAAATCTGATGGATCTCTTTTTTGAACTCCATCGTGAAAGAGAAATGGCCCTAGTTTTGGTAACACATAACACAGAAATTGCGGCACGGTTTTCAGAAAAAATTCACCTGGAGGATGGTTGTATTACATGAAGCGTTTTGCATCAGTTATTTTGAAACAGATATTTCTGATTTCTTTTGTCTTGGGTGTTTTTGCATCTCCTTTTGCCTGGGCCGAACCTGTTATCCGGGAGGTTGATGTCCGCGGCAATCATCGCATTGAGACCCAGTCTATCTTAGGCACCATCGAAAGCCGGGTCGGCCTGGCTTATTCTCCGGAGCGCGTGCATCATGATTTGCAGGCCCTTTACAAATTGGGTGTTTTTGAGGATGTGCGCATCGAAAAGGAAGCGGCCGGGAATGGCATCAAACTTATCTATCATGTCGTGGAGCGGTCTAGTGTGGGCAAGGTGGTTTTTGAGGGGAACAAAAAAGTAAAAGAAGAAAAGTTGCGGGAGCTGGTTACCGTCAAGCCTTTTTCTCCCGTTGATTCCTCTCTCTTGGCGATTTCGGTCAAAAAAATTCAGGAACACTATGCCTCCGAGGGTTATCATCTGGTCGATGTGACGACGGAGTTTAAAGCGGTGCCCGGGACCTTGGAGCAGGAGCTGATTTTTCACGTTCGTGAGGGAGAACAGATCCGTATCAAGAGGGTCAACTTTATCGGCAACAAGGCTTTTTCGGATTCCATCCTGAAGGGAAAGATCAAGAGTCGCGAAAAAGGCTATTGGTCCTGGCTGAGCGGAGGTGGAAAGTATCAGGAAGAAGCCATCAAAAGAGATGTCGCCTTTCTCGTCTTTCATTATCAGAACAACGGATACTTGAGGGTCAAGGTGACGGCCCCCAAGGTCTACCTCTCACGCGATCACAAATGGGTGACACTGACTTTTCATGTGACAGAGGGAGAAAAATACAAGATTCGTAACGTTGATCTGGATGGGGACATTTTGACAACAAAAGAGGAATTTCTCTCCAAACTCAAGGTCAAACCAAAGCAATTGTACAACCGCAAAAATGTAGAGGAGGATCTGGCCTTTTTATCCCAACAATATGGTGATCAGGGGTATGCCTTTGCCAACATCAATCCTGTCATTGTCCCTCATGACGAGGATCATACCGCGGATATTGTTTACTCCATTCAAAAGGGGAACCGGGTCACCATTGAAAAAATAACCATTACGGGGAACACAATGACCCGGGATAAGGTCATTCGCCGCGAGCTTCTCGTCAAAGAAAGTACGCTCTATAACGAAACCCGACTTCGCCTCTCCAAACAGAAGCTGGAGGCCCTGGGTTATTTTGAGGAAGTCAATTTTGCAACACCGCGCGGATCGGCGGATGATCGGATCAATATCAATATCACCGTCAAAGAGAAGCCCACCGGGACTTTTTCGATCGGTGCCGGATTTTCATCTGTTGAGAACTTCATCTTTACCGCGTCTATCGCCAAGGAAAACTTTTTGGGTTATGGGATCAATGGCCAATTCTCCACCGAGCTTTCCTCCAAGAGACAGCTCTTTATTCTTTCTTTTGAAGATCCTTACTTCCTCGATTCAAATTGGATTTTGGGGCTCTCCGGGTTCAGGACCGTCAATGTCTTCACTGATTTTGACCGGAAATCTTTCGGTAGCTCTGCCACTTTGGGCCATCGGGTCTTTGACAATTCAATCTTTCGCGTTGGATATCAGCTTGAAGATGTCAATGTTGGTTCTTTTCAGACAACGGTTCCGGCGGCCTTTGCACAAAATTTATCGGGTTTGACCTCCAGTGGCTCGCTGAGTTTGCAGCGGGATACCCGAAACAATCGTCTCTTTCCATCCAAGGGGATGTACAACAATATCTCAGGTGAGTTTGCGGGCTTGGGAGGGGATAACAAGTTTGCGAGGGTGATTGAAAATTTCCGTTTTTATCAACCCGTCTGGAAGGGGCTTGTCAGTAAATTCAATTTTACTATTTCTGAAATCTCAAGCTTGAATAATCTTCCCGTGCCCCTCTTTGAAAGATTCTTCCTGGGAGGTGTTAATTCTCTCCGTGGTTATCCGCTTCGTTCGATAGGGCCGGCCGTTCAGATTCCCACGTCTCCCCAGGGCGGAGATAACCGTTTTGTCTTCGGCGGGAACAAAATGCTTCAATTTAATTTTGAGCTTGAGTTCCCACTCTATGATCCTGCCGGATTCAAGTTTGTGACCTTTGTGGATACCGGCAATGCCTTTGCCGAAGAACAGAATTTTTCTCTCAGCGGACTTCGTTCCGATTATGGGGTGGGTATTCGCTGGAATTCCCCTCTGGGGCCCCTCCGCTTCGAGTGGGGTTTCCCGATTGCACGCCAGCCAGGAGAGGATAATGTCATCTTTAATTTTACGATTGGGAGCTTCTTCTAAAATTCCTCTTGTTTTATGGGGTGAATCAATAATATTTAGAGTGGTTCGGGGTTTTATTTGGCAAACATCATCTTTAAGGAGGAGTTTCACATGAAGAAATATGTCGTTATGACGGTTGCTTTAGCAGTTTTCGGGGTGGGTCTATCGCATGCCAGGGCCGCGGAAAACATAAAAATTGGAACGATCAGCTTTCAACAAGCTTTGAATGAAGTCGAGCAGGGCAAGAATGCAAAGGCAGCTCTCAAGGCGGAATTTGATCAGAAACAAAAAAAGTTAAACATCCAGCAGGAAGAGCTCAAGAAGTTGCAGGATGAAATCGAAAAACAGAAATCCGTCTTGTCTCAAGAAACGATGGTCAACAAACAAAAGGCCTTTAATGAAAAACTGGTCAATCTACAAAAAAGCATGGCTGGTTATCGGGATGAACTCGTTAGCAAAGAGGGTAAGATGACCGCTCAAATTCTTCAAAACTTGAAGAAGTTGGTTGCGGATATGGGTAGCAAAGAAGGTTATACTCTCATTGTTGAAACTTCCCAGGATGCTGTTCTTTACGCAAAATCAAATGAAGACCTGACAAAAAGGGTTATTACGGAATATAACAAACATTATACAGGTGTTCTTAAGATTGAGTAATTATGGGTCGACCCCCGGTGGATTCGGAAATATTAGCTTTATTGGCCTGCCAAAAATGTAGAGGTCACCTCTCTCTCTCGGGAGACGAAAAAGGCCTCGTGTGTGAGACTTGTTCTATTGTCTACCCTATCCGCGACGGGAGTCCCGTGATGCTTTTGGAAGAATCATATCCCCTCCATGGAGGGCGTGGAATGGCAGATTCCGGTTTTTCTGCTCATGGCGAAAAAGCGTCCTTCCTGATTGTGGAGGGAAAAAACAAAGGCGAAAAGATTGAGCTCGAAAAGGGCGTCTGTAGAGCCATCGGCCGCTCTATTGAAGATATCGAGAAGACAAGCATCTTTAGTGTCGATTCCGTTATCACCCTCGATGAGGCCAGCAAAAAAGTCGTTATGCAATACCTTTCAAAACAATTTCAGAAAAAACCCGTGACGACAACTCAGACGGACGGAAAGCATGAGACGTTGGGGCACTTTGTTCGCGGACCTGATTTTCAGGTCAAAGATGGTTCTGTTTCCAGACTCCACGCCATGATCTTTTTTGATGACTCCGGAGCCGTCGGTATCTTGGATCTGGTGAGTCGAAACGGGACTTTTGTCAATGGTGGTGAAGTAGAATCCAAGATTCTCAAAAAGGATGATCTGATCACGTTGGGCGGCACTAAAATTCGGTTTGAATCGTAAAGCATTTCAACTTTTAAGGAATGCTTTAGTGTTCATTAAAAGTTAAAAATACTTATGGTTATTCAATAAAAGTTAATTAACCGTAGAGCATAAAGGATATTTGGAGCCAGCGGAATGAAATCGATGACAGGTTTTGGAATAGCGCGGGGGAAGGTCGGGAGTTCTGACATTCTCATTGAAGCTCGTTCTGTGAATCATCGTTTTTGCGAGGTCAATTCGCGCTTCCCCGGCAGATTTGCCAGTCTTGAGCCGGAGGTGACTCGCCGTGTAAGGCAGCGTTTTGCGCGTGGCAAGTTTGATCTTTTTTTGAGAGAAGAAATTATTGAGCGGGATAGAGAAGAGATTGCTTTGGCCAAAAAATCCCACCGCGTCCTAAAAAAGATCCAAAAAGAACTGGGGCTCAAGGGTGAGGCGAGCCTGAATGATGTGCTGACTTTTCGGGGCATCTTTTTTTCTCACACCTCTCATGATGAGGTCGAAAAAATGTACCCCGCTCTCATCAAGCTCGTGGAGGGGGCCCTCACAGGCCTGGTGAAGATGCGTGAACGTGAAGGGAGCCATCTCCAAAAGTGGTTTGAGGGACGTGCCAAGGCCCTCCTAACCCTCCTCTCTGCCATTGAGGGTAATTCGCTCAAAATCGGGAAGACCTATCGCCAAAGACTTGAAAAAAGAATAAAAAATTCCGGTGATGGTAATATTGATAAACGAAGGTTGATCCAGGAATCCGCCGTGATGGCTGAGCGGGCCGATGTGATGGAGGAGATTGTACGGCTTCGAAGCCACATGAAGGAGTTTAGCCGTTTTATTCGTGAAAAAGAGGCTGTGGGCCGCAAGATTGACTTTCTGGCCCAGGAGATGGGGCGCGAGATCAATACCATCGGAGCCAAATCACAGGGAGTTCGTATTGCTCATCAGGTGATTGAATTCAAGAGTGAACTCGAACGTATTAAAGAACAGATTCAGAATGTCGAATAAATTCTTGGGCCGCTTTTTCGCTATTTCCGCTCCTTCCGGCGCCGGAAAGACGACGCTCGTGAATCGCCTGTTAAAAGAATTTCCAGATATCGGCCGTTCTATCTCCTGCACAACGCGAAAACCAAGACTGGGTGAAAAAGACGGTGTTGATTACTTCTTTATTGATAAAGAAAAGTTTCAGGACATGATCCGCAAAGATCTCTTCTTTGAGTGGGAAGAAGTGCATGGAGCCTGTTATGGAACACCCAAGGGACCCCTTTTAAAAAGGCGAGATCAGGGTCAGCATACGATTCTGGATATTGATACGCGAGGTGGACTCACTATTAAAAAGGCATTTCCTGATAGTTGTATCATCTTTCTCCTGCCCCCTTCCTTAAAAGACCTGGAGACCCGGCTCCGTGGCCGCAAGACAGATCCCGAAGAGGCGATCCAGAGGCGTTTGGAGGATGCGCGAACACAGATTGCTGAAAGGAGCAAATTCGATTATGTTGTTATAAACGATGACCTCGATCGTGCCTATAATAAAATAAGAAAGATTATTTATGATTCGATTGGAGGATATCCTTGATGAGGTCCACCGCTACAATACGGAGGCGGATCTGGATCTTATCAGGAAGGCCTATGTATTCTCAGCCAAGGTCCATCAGGGGCAAACGCGCCGTTCCGGAGAGCCCTATCTAACGCATCCCCTGGAGGTGGCTAACATCTTGGCCAAGATGCGCCTGGATGCCCCTTCTATTGCCACCGGTCTTTTGCACGATACTGTTGAAGACACGTTGGCGACTATTCCCCAAATTGAACAGCTCTTTGGTGCTCACATTGCCCGACTGGTCGATGCCGTGACCAAGCTCTCTAAACTTAACTTCACCAGCAGCGAACAACGCCAGGCCGAAAATTTTAGAAAAATGTTCATGGCGATGGCGGAGGATATACGCGTCATCCTGGTCAAACTCGCCGATCGTTTGCACAACATGACCACGTTGCATTTTTTGCCCGAAGAAAAACAGATTCGGATCGCCCAGGAGACGCTGGATATCTACGCCCCGATTGCCGGCCGTCTGGGAATGCAAGAGATCCGTATCCAGCTCGAGAACTTGTCTCTCAAATTTTTAAAACCGGACGTCTGGACTAATTTGGGCGAGAAGGTGGAGCAGTTAGAAAAAAAGAGCGGACGTTTCATCGAAGAAGTGCGTGAAGGTCTCTCCAAAAAAATGGAAGAATACAGCATCCGTTCTGAGATTCAGGTTCGGATCAAACATATCTTTAGTATCTATCGAAAGATGGAAGAGCAGAATATCGAGTTTGAGCAGATCTATGATCTGATTGCCTTCCGTGTCATCGTGGCTTCTATCCCCCAATGTTATGAAACCTTGGGATTGGTCCACTCGCTCTGGAAGCCCGTGCCGGGCCGCTTCAAGGACTACATTGGCATGCCGAAGATCAATAACTATCAATCACTCCACACCACCGTGATTGGTCCCCGAGGGCAAAGGGCCGAGTTTCAGATCCGAACCAAGGAAATGCACGAAATCTCCGAGTGGGGCATCGCCTCTCACTGGCGCTACAAAGAGGGTGGTGAGATCGACATGAAAGACGAGCTCCGATTTCGGTGGATTCGTCAATTTATGGAGTGGCAAAAGGAGCTTTCGGATCCTGCCGAGTATCTGGATACCGTCAAGCTCGACCTCTTTACCACCGAAGTTTATGTCTTTACCCCCAAGGGTGATATCCGGGAGCTTCCCGCCGGTTCAACGCCGATTGATTTTGCTTATGCGATTCATACCGAGGTCGGTCACAAGTGCGTAGGGGCCCGTGTCAATGGAAAGATGGTCCCCCTTCGCTATCGGTTGAAGAGCGGTGATACTGTTGAGATCATCACACAGGAGAGTCATCGGCCCTCCAAGGATTGGCTCAAAATTGCCCAGACATCACGCTCCAAGGCCAGGATCCGTCAATACATCCGCGAAGAGCAGAGGGATCGAGCGGAGAGCTTGGGTCATGAATTTTTTGAAAAAGAATTAGATCGCTATGGGATGAGTGAATCCAAAATCCTCAAGGGCGAGGCCTTTGAGAAGTTTATGGCCGAAAGGGGTATTAAAGGTCAGGAGCATTTCTTTGCCCTCCTTGGTTATGGAAAACTTTCTATCCATCAAACCCTCTCCGTCCTCCTCCCCAAGGAAAAGTTAAAGGTGTCGGAAGAAAAAGGTCAGGTCGAAGAAAAAAAGAGCGAATCGACGCTGACGCGTATTTTTAAAAAGGCCTTCGAGCGATCCAAGGGGATCGTGCGTGTTAATGGTTACGATGACATCCTCGTCTCCCTGGGCAAGTGTTGCAACCCGATTCCGGGGGATAGTATTATTGGATTTATTACACGAGGTCGTGGGGTCACGATTCATTCGACCCATTGTAACAAAGTACTCGCCTCGGATCAGGTGCGGAGGGTTGAGGCTAGCTGGAATATAAAATCCGACACTCCTATCTCCACCAAGATTCGTGTCATTTGTGTCGATAAACCCGGGCTCCTGGCTGACATCAGCAAATCGATTTCCGGTGAAGGCGTCAATATCAGCCAGGCCTCTTGCCGTTCTATTGGGGATCAAAAATCAATGAATACCTTCGAATTAGGAATCAAAAACCTCAAGCATCTTCACCACGTCATGAAATCCCTCGAAAAGGTAAAAGGTGTTATCTCGGTTGAGAGGGTCAAGGATTAAAGATAACACTTGTATCCTGCTAAAAATAATGTTAGTAATTTTAACACCTATCAAAATTACTCATGAGCGTTTTTAATACCTATTAAAATGAAAGATTCTCTCAATCGTTATCTGACCCCATTCGTTCGATCGGATCTTAAAGAAAAAATGGTCATGCTTTCTGGTCCTCGCCAAGTAGGTAAAACGACGTTCGCTTTGAAGCTTTTGGAAGGTGATGAATCGCATCCAGCCTACTTCAATTGGGATTATGAAGAGGATCAACGAAAACTTTTGAAAGGGGAGTTTCCTGTCGACCAAAGGTTGATTGTTTTTGACGAGATTCATAAATACAAACGTTGGAGAAACTTCCTCAAAGGACTTTACGACAAAACTCGATCAAAACGTCACTATCTTGTGACGGGCAGTGCTCGCCTGGATCTCTATCGTCGAGGAGGAGATGCTCTGACAGGACGATATCATTTTTATACACTCCATCCTTTTAGTTTGAGAGAGTTTGATTCACACTGTGCGCCTGATTCTTTAAAAACATTACTCCGCTTTGGAGGTTTTCCGGAACCTCTTTGGTCTCAATCAGAAAAAAAACATCGTCGTTGGCAGCGAGAAAGAATGCATCAGGTTCTTCGGGAGGATGTAAGAGATCTGGAGCGCGTCGAAGAGATTGCTCTCATCAGTCGATTGGCAGAACGTCTTCCAGATCTGATTGGATCGCCACTCTCTCTCAACAGTCTTAGAGAGGATTTACAAGTGGCCCACAGAACCGTTCAGAATTGGCTTAACATTTTAGAAAGGCTCTTTGTTTTATTTCGGATTTCTCCTTATGGGTCCTCTCGAATTCGGGCTGTTAAAAAGGAGCAAAAAGCCTATCTCTACGATTGGTCTATGGTCCCTGATGAAGGAAATCGTTTTGAAAATTTAGTGGCTTGCCAACTTTTAAAGTACTGTGACTTTATGGAACAAACAGAAGGTTTTGCTATGGAGCTTCGCTATCTTCGGGATACGGATAAACGTGAAGTTGATTTTGTTGTCCTCAAAGATAACCAGCCACTTTTTGCTGTTGAAGTAAAGCTAAGTGCAACAACCCTAGGAAATGCTTTACCCTATTTTGCCGAACGCCTGAAAATTCCAAAATTTTACCTGGTTCATAGCGGTACCAAAGACTATGAGCATCCTTCACTCCCGTTGCGTGTTTGTCCCTTCCCTGTTTTTGTGCAAGAACTGGGGTTGCCTTGAAGGGCATTCTTCAGGGCTATTCTGGCGGCGCCTGGAACAACAATCTTCCGCGCTTCTTGCGGGCCGCCTACTTCGTCCAGGACCTTGCCGGCGATCGCCTCAGCAGGTTCGGGTTCCGGTTGGCTCGTTCTCGCCCCTAGGACTTGTCTTTGTAACCCTTTGTCCTTTTATCCCCTCCGGGGACAAGCTTCTTTTACCCTTATCCTCGGAGACAAACTGTTCCAGATTGATTGAGTAAAACATCGAAGGCTGCGGATCATTCGTTCCCATCATAGGCTTTCCCCTCCTGATGGAATCGACTTGTAACACAAAATCAGTCCGATCAGGAGCGGTTTGTCAACAAACTGTTAGGCGGCTTTTTGAACGAGTCCAGAGCGAATACAGCGTGTGCAAGCGTAGACTCGACGAACAGTCCCCTTGATCAGGGCACGGACGGTCTGGAGATTGGGATAGGACTCTTTCTTTGTCTTGTTGTTGGCGTGGCTGACATTATTCCCCACCAACCTCTTTTTTTCACAATAGTGGCAACTCCGAGCCATGATTCCTCCGAAAACTCGGTGTTCCTAGCTTAAGGGGGAAAAAGATGCAAGACCTTTCATCGAAGAGAATTTTGAGCACCAAGGATGCCGAAAAGAAGAAGTTGGGTCGGGCGGGAGAGGAGGAGGCCGTCCATTTTTTAGAGGCACGGGGATATCGTATCCTTGAGAAAAATTACCGCTGCCGATTGGGTGAAATCGATCTCATTGTCGAGAAGAAGAGGGGGCAGGAGAGCTCGATTCTTTTTATCGAGGTCAAGACCCGGCGGGTCTTGGACACTGTTTCACCCTTGGAACTTATTCCCTACGGCAAACAATACCATATCTCCCGTGTAGCCCAGCATTATGTCATGACCAAAAGATGTCAGGACATAGCGGCTGATTTTGCCCTTCTGGTCGTTGATTGGTCGGGAGAGAGGCCTGTTTGTGAGTTGATCGAAAATGCCTTTCCACTGGCTTGGGGATACTAACAAACTGCTAGACAAGTCTCCCGAAGATTTTTATACCCTTATTTATACCCTTATATTGAATGAAAGCCAAAAACCTCCCCCACGTTTTCTTAAACACAGTCAAAAAATCGGCCCAAAGACCCTGTTTTAAATACAAAAAAAATGGGAAATGGCACACCATATCCTGGCAAGAGGCACGGGAACAGGTATCGGTTATTGCCCTGGGGCTCAAATCGTTAGGAGTCAAAAAGGGGGACAGGGTGGCCATTTTTTCGTCAACCCGTGTCGAGTGGACACTCTGCGATTTGGCCATTCTCTCTCTTGGTGCTGTGGCGATTCCCATTTATCAGTCTAATACACCCGACCAGGCCGCCTTTATTCTTCAAAACTCAGAGACACGCATTCTCTTCGTTGAGAACAAGCCCCTTTTTGACAAGATCCAAAGTCAAAGGGCCGGTCTTCCTGAACTGGAAAAAATCATTCTTATCACAGGAAAAGAACCGGACGATAAAAACATCCTGACCTTTGAACAGTTACAAAAGTTGGGGCGTCGCGAGGAGGATTCTTCTTGGGAAAGGGCCATTCACACGATCAATGCTTCCGATATTGCCACCTTGGTTTATACATCAGGCACCACAGGTCCGCCAAAAGGGGCTGTCCTGACCCACGGAAATTTTTTGGCCGAGTTAGAAGCCTGTCAAAAACTTTTTGAGATTACTTGCCATGATACGAGTATTGTCTTTCTTCCTCTAGCCCATATCCTGGCTCGTGTGATGCAATTTTTTCAGATCTCTATTGGTTTTGAACAGGCCTATGCCGAGAGTATTGATAAACTCGTTGATAATTTAGGTGAGGTCAGACCCCATTTTTTTGTGGCCGTTCCCCGCATCTTTGAAAAAGTGCATGAACGTATCCTCCATCAGGTCGAGGCCGGGTCGCCTCTGAAGAAGGCTGTTTTCTCATGGGCCAACGCCGTGGGAGGTGAAATCAGTTTGAGGAAACAAAAGAAGAAGGCTGTTGGCCCTCTCTTGTGGTTGCAAGGGGAATTGGCCTCCCAGCTGGTTTTTAAAAAATTGAAGAAAAGGCTGGGCGGTCGTTTGCGTTATGCCGTCTCCGGCGGGGCTCCCCTGGCCAAGGAGATTTCTGAATTTTTCCACGCCGCGGGCATCCTTATCCTCGAAGGTTATGGGCTTTCCGAAACGACAGCGGCCATTAACTGCAATTCGATGAAAAACTATCGCTTCGGGACGGTGGGCCAAGTCGCCCAGGGTGCCGAAGAAAAAATCGCCCCCGATGGAGAGATCTTGGTCCGTGGACCTTTGGTCTTCCAGGGATATTACAAGGATCCGGAGGCCACACGCCAGGTCTTGACCGAAGACGGCTGGTTTAAGACCGGTGATATCGGCGAATTTGATAAAGATGGTTTTTTAAAAATTACCGATCGTAAAAAAGACATTATCGTGACCGCCGGGGGTAAAAATATTGCCCCGCAAAATATTGAAAATCTTCTCAAGACAGTGCCTTTCATCAGTCAGGTCATGGTTCATGGTGACCGTAAAAAATTTCTCACGGCCTTGGTAACGCTCAATCGGCAGCCGATTGAAGAGTTTGCCAAGAGCGAAGGGATTTCTTTTAGTGAGTTTGGTGAGCTCACCCATCATCCCAAGATCCTCCATCTTGTCAAACAGGCGATCGATGAGAAAAATAAAAAACTGGCCTCTTATGAGTCCATCAAACGCTTTACGATTCTCACGGACGATTTTAGCCAAGAGGGTGGAGAGTTGACACCCACGTTGAAGGTAAAGCGAAAATTCGTTACTGAAAAGTATAAAGATGCTATTGAACAACTCTATCAAGAGTAGGTGTAGGTACATGATTCATCAAAGAGGAGGATTGTATGGTTGAAAAAACAGGCGGGCAGGGCACAGGCCTCGCTCCCAATATAGCGAGCATGCTGTGTTATATCTGCATGCCCATCAGCAGTGTTATTTTTATGCTTCTCGAAAAGGAGAATAAAGAAGTCCAGTTCCACGCCTGGCAGGGGACCACCTTCGGTGTCGGTTATATCGTTGTGGTCATCGCGATTGAAATACTATCGGCCATTCTCGGGGCCATCGTCAGCTTCTTGGGTGTCGTCATTGGCCTCTTGGTCCCCGTAGTTGGACTGGTGGCCTTCGTGCTCTGGATTATCTGCCTGGTCAAGGCCTATCAGGGTGAGCATTGGAAGATTCCTTATATTGGGGACTTCGCCGAAAAAAAATCCGGGTTCGCCTGATCCTGTAAGGGCAGGTCCCGTGCCTGCTCTTGTCTCATGTGCTGGACAAACCAGGGTAACCACAGTGGGTTGCTCCTACGTTTATGTGTGTCGTTAAATTATTTCTTGGTTTTCCCTGTCCCGGATGCGGATTGTTGCGCAGTTTATGGGCCCTTCTCCACTTGGATTTTGGAGGGGCCTTTTCTTTCTTCCCTATCTGGCCTGCCTTTCTCGCTTTTTTGTTGTTCCGACGTTATCGCTATAGCGGAGAAATTTTTCTCACCCTGCTTTTTTCCCAATGGTTTCTGCGTCTTGTTCTGAATTTTTGATTGACCCTAAAAAGAGGGCATTGTACGTCCTTTGAAAACGGAGGAAAACTCTATGACCCCCAAGGAATATTTTGAAGTAAAAGTCCCTGAAAATATGAAAACTCGTGCCGAGAAACTTACTAATATCAATGCTATTTATGAATTCCAAATCAGTGGCCCCAACGGGGGGACCTGGTCTTTGGATTTGACAGTTCCGGGGGGTCAGGTGAGCGGCGGTTCTACAGGAAAGGCCAACTGCACCATTACGATGGAAGATGAAAATTTTGTAAAAATGGTTTCGGGACAGTTGAATCCCCAGATGGCCTTCATGACGGGGAAGCTGAAGGTGGCCGGTAATATGGGATTGGCCCTCAAACTCACGAACGTTCTGTAATTTGGACTCTCTTAAAGGCGTTACCATTCTTGACATCTCCCGCCTCCTTCCCGGCGGCTATGCCTCGCTCCTCCTCTGTGAATTAGGGGCTACTGTTATCAAGGTCGAACAACCCGGTGTCGGTGATTACTACCGTGCCTTGACAGCTGACGGTCAAGGTCTCCTCGCCAGTCATACGCGTGTTATCCACCAGGGCAAACAAAGTCTGGGTCTCGATCTCAAGACACCGGAGGGGAAAGCAGTTTTTAAGAAATTGGTTCGAAAAGCCGATGTCGTCCTCGAGAGTTTTCGACCGGGGGTTCTTAAAAAACTCAAACTTGATTATTCTGTTTTAAAAAAGGTGAAGCCCTCGATCATTCTTTGTTCCATCACAGGTTTTGGCCAAACGGGTCCTCGAAGTTCTCTCGCCGGTCATGATCTGAATTTTTTGGGGCTTTCGGGTTTGTTAACAAAGATTCGGGATCAGGAGGGGCAGTGTGTGATTCCCGATGTCCAGGTGACCGATCTGGCCGCCGGCATGGAGGCGGCCCTTAAGATCAGCGCGGCTCTCTATAAGAGAAAAAAGACGAAGAAGGGATGCTGGATCGATTGTTCCATGATCGGGGCGGGGTATTCGTTTTCTCGTTTTTGCAATTTCGAAAAAGGTCCCTCCGTGGTTTCGGGAGGACTGATTCGTTACGGCGTCTATGAGACCTCCGATGGTCGCTTGGTGACTCTGGGGGCCCTTGAAGAAAAATTTTGGTCAAAATTTTGTCACCTCATCGGTCATCCCGCATGGATCGAGGCCTCGGCCGGTCTTCGTTTCTTGGGCGAAGAGAATAGAGAAGAGCTCCGAAGAATTTTTAGATCCAAAAGTTTGGATCAATGGACCGCATTCGGTTTAAAAGAAGATATTTGTCTCTTTCCTGTTGAGGAAGCAATCGACCTTGGCCGTTTTTCCAAAAAGAGTCCACGGTTGGGAGAACAAACGGCTCGCATTTTGGCTTCGATAGGTTATCGACCCCGTGATAGGAGAGAACTTAAAAAGAAAGGTGTGATTGAGTAAGGATGAAAATCGCCCTCGCACAAATCAACTCGACGATCGGAGACTTTGATGGGATTTTCGAAAAGGTGGCTTCCTTTGTAGAAAAGGCCAAAAAACAAAAAGTCGATCTGATTGTCTTTCCCGAATTGACGACGACCGGCTACCCCCCGCGCGATCTTCTCGAAATGCCCGACTTCGTCGATCACAACCTCAAACTCCTCGACAAAATAGCAACTCTTTCACAAAATATCTCGATCATTGTGGGTTATGTGGACCGTAACACACACGGCCAGGGCAAGTCCCTTCTGAACACTGCCGCTCTTTGCTCGGAAGGTTGTGTCGTGGGCCGTTACGCCAAAAATCTATTACCCACTTACGATGTCTTTGACGAAGCCCGCTACTTTGAGCCCGGGACAACGGCAGGGCTTTGGGAGTTTCAGGGGAAGCGGGTGGGGATCTCTATCTGTGAAGATGCCTGGAACGATCGGTTGTTCTGGCAAAAAAGACTCTATGAGAGAGACCCTATTGAAGAACAGGTGCAAAAAGGCGCTCATGTCTTGCTCAATATCTCCTCTTCGCCTTTTGCCCTGGGGAAGAATCAGTTTCGTACCGCAATGCTCAGCACCCAAGCCTTGAAGCACAAGCTTCCTTTACTCTATGTGAATTTAGTCGGCGGCAATGATGAACTTGTCTTTGATGGCCGCAGCCTTGTCTTCAATGATCGGGGAGAACTGGTGTCTCATGGCAAGGCTTACGAAGAAGACTTGGTCATTGTTGATCTTTCAGCCCTCTCAAGAGGGACTCACTCAAAGAAAGTAAGTGATGACATAGAAGATATTGAGTCGATCTACAGGACCTTGGTACTGGGTGTTCACGACTATGTCAAAAAATGCGGTTTTCAAAAAGTAGTACTGGGTCTTTCGGGAGGTATTGATTCTTCGCTGACAGCTGCGATTGCGGTCGAAGCGGTGGGTGCCGAAAATGTCCTGGGTGTGAGCATGCCGTCTCCTTATTCCAGTGAGGGAAGTGTCAGTGATGCCAAAGAATTGGCGAAAAATCTGGGCATCCGTCTGGAATCGTATCCGATTCACCCGGTCTATGAAGTCTATCGGCACCTCTTTCAGCGTGGTGAAAAAACGCTTCCGGACTTGGCCGACGAAAATATTCAAGCCCGTATTCGTGGCAATATTCTCATGACCCTCTCCAATCGTTATGGTTACCTGGTCTTGTCGACGGGCAACAAATCCGAACTCGCCGTAGGTTATTGTACTCTCTATGGGGATATGTGCGGTGGCCTGGCTGTCATTTCTGATCTTCCCAAGACGATTGTTTATGAAGTGGCCCATTGGATCCAAAAGACAAAGCCGGTTATTCCCAAAAATGTTTTTACCAAACCTCCGAGCGCCGAATTGAGACCCAACCAGACCGATCAGGATACGCTCCCCCCCTATGATATCCTCGATGCTATCCTCAAGGCGGCTATCGAGGAGTACAAATCCGAAGATGAAATCGTCCGTATGGGACTTGACCAAAAGACTGTCCAACGTGTCCTTAAACTCGTGAATAGCAACGAATACAAACGCCGCCAATCCGCGCCGGGTATCAAATTGACCTCCAAGGCTTTTGGCATGGGAAGACGTTTCCCGATTGCCAAAATTTTTTAGAAGTCGCTTGAAAAGCCTTTTCTTGACAACTTTTTTATAAAGTGTACGAAAAGAGGCCCAGAACCGGTGTAAAATCTAAAGGAGAGCCCCATGAAGAATCGTACCCATACTAAAAAGATGAACATCAAAAAACGTGTCTTGGTCTTTTTGATCAGCTTCGTTGCCGTTGTTCCTGCCCTCAAGGCGCAGGCTTATACCATCACGCCCTTGGGGACCTCTTCCCTCCAGGATTGTCTTCCCAGCGATTACAGTCCTGTGAATGGTTGGATTGGCGGATGTGAAGTTGTCGGTTCGACCCTGTCCGCCTTCGCCACAAAGGACAGCCCCATCTCCATCAGTACACCGACTTTTCTCGCAGTCAGTTTTCCCGACTACTTTTCTTCCAAAGGCTTTTCCATCAATTCATCGGGGGTCACCGTAGGCTTTGAGACAAACACACTTGATCAAAACCAGGCCTTCTATTGGGATATACCCTATACCAGCAAAGCCCTTCCGCTTCCATCAGGGGGATCGGTCAGCGAGGCTTATGGTATTAATGACAGTGCATCCATTGTCGGTAGTGTAGGAACCGTCGCAGCTCAGTGGGATCCCCCTTATACGACTTCAAGCTCCCTGGGGACACTGGGTGGGACAACCAGTGTGGCCTATGATATCAATAACTACGGTACGGTTGTTGGGCAATCCAAGACGTCATCGGGAATAAATCACGCTTTCCTGAAGGTCTCCGGTTCCAGCATGATAGATATCCACCCTTTCACAGGCGCTTCTTCAAGCGAAGCGGGTGCCGTCAGCAGTACTTATGGGGAAGCGGTGGGAACGGCGTATTATAGCAATGGTAATGCCGATGGTTTTTTCAGGTTTATTAAGCCGGTACAGTACGCCAATATAACCACGTCTTGTGGTTCTGCGTGTCAAAAAACCTGGGCCTATAACGTTAATAACAATTACCTCGTTGTGGGTCGTTTTACGAATTCCTCAGGCAATTACCGGGCCTTCTTGTACAATGCCTTTACGGATGTGTTTACGGATCTCAACACCTTGCTTCCTTCCGGAAGCACCTGGGTGTTGGAGGCAGCCTCGGGTATCGATGATTCCAACAAAATTGTCGGTATTGGACGCCGGTCTGGTGGGGCTCTGGAAAGTTTCCTGATGACACCTTAGGTGGCCCAGAATCTTCATGAATATTTTTATCAACTCAATGATCCGGCCACTGGCTTTTGTGGGCCTTGTCGGCTGTAGTCGTGTTGTGGCAAGTTCTGGGGGGTATCGGGATTCCTCTGTTTCCGATGTCGGGGAAGAGAGGGCTCCCCCCGATGTCGATGAGGTGGATGAAGAAGCGGCGGTTCCCGGTGATGTTGCCGCGGAGAGGTTTGCTGATGCAAGGCCCCCTCCATTACGCATCGAACATTTTGCCGTCCTGCCTTCCTGTGACACACCCGCGGATATTTTTTATGTGGCCCCTTCCATGTATGTTCTTTGCACCCGCATCGATGATTGGATAGGATCCAACCGCCTTTTCTTTTTTAACCCTGCTGATTTTTCCAGGCCTGTGTCTTTGCGTGAGAGATATCATTTCCCCGACCCTACAAACAGGAGATCTCTGAACGTCTTTTCCCCTATCACGGGTGATTGGGGAATCATAACCGCCAATGACGGTTTTTATCTCATCAATGTAACCTCCGCCCAAAATGTCTTTGTGCCTTTTCCCCCGCCCTACAATACGGGAGGGGGAGCCGTTTACCACGGCGGCATGCTTTACATCGCCACGGCAAATTTGGCGGGTACTAGTTACCAGGTTGGTACAGTTCTGGAGTATGAACTCCAAACAGAAGAAAGCGGAACAAGGGTTACCGGAGCAGAATTTCGTAACAGCATCCCAACAACTCAAGTGGATCCAACCGGCATGACCTATGTGGACACAATCCACGCCGTCGCCGTCCTCAATAGTGGGCCTCGCAACCTTCCTGGGGAACCCACCTTGGATTTAATTTCTCCAGAAACGGGCCTCCGGATAAGCACTCTTTTCTTGGATGGACACTATACGGCTTCCTTATTGGGCCATTTGACCGTCACTTCAGAGGGAGAAATCGTGACGGCCAGCGACGATGGAAGTCGGCAAGTGCGGATTGTGAATCCTTCAACGGGACGAGTTCGTCCGGGAACCGTTGGGGGTTTGAAAATCTCCAGCATTAATGTGGGTGAGGATGATGCCCTCTACTTTACGGCCTCGGAGGAAGGAGGACTCACTGTCGTTTTGAACCCCCACTCTCCCTTTTTTTTGGGGGAGGACTCCTTGACACGACTGGGGGTACAACCAGCGGGGCCGGCCCTGTATTTTGGAGGGATCCTTTACCAGACATGCCCCCGAGGGGTTCTTAGGATATTTTTGGAATAATCATGGCTCTCAATAGGAGAACAGATTGGGTTGTCTCTACATCATCGCCACACCGATTGGAAATCTGGAAGACATCACGCTTCGGGCCATCCGGATCTTGAAAGAAGTGGATTTGATTGCCTGTGAAGATACAAGACATACGGCAAAACTATTGCAGCATTACCAAATCCAAACGCCTACCACGAGCTACTTTGAGCATAACAAAATTCAAAAGGGTGAGTTTCTCATCTCTCAACTTCTTGCAGGAAAAAATATTGCTCTTGTGTCGGATGCCGGGACTCCGGCGATTTCAGATCCGGGTTATAACCTGGTTCGTGATACCATTGAAAAAGGAATTTCTGTTATTCCCATTCCTGGTCCTTCAGCTGCCATTGCAGCTCTAGCCTGTTCTGGTTTACCAACGGACCAATTTTTGTTTGCAGGTTTTCTCCCTCAAAAAGAAGGGAAAAAGAAAAAACTCCTGGAATCTTTTAAAGAGGAAGAAAAGACTTTAATTTTTTACGAATCGCCATTTCGTGTCCGAAAAACATTAGGTTTGATGGCTAAAGTTTTTGGTGATCGTCATGCTGTTCTTGCACATGAGCTTACAAAAATTCACGAATCTTTTTTAAGAGGCCTGCTTTCTGAGCTTGCTGTGAGTGAGTTTGTTGAAAAAGGCGAGTGGGTGATTCTTGTTGGTAAAACTCCTCTCTAGTGAAACATGAACTTACTTGGCAATGATTGATTGAGTCGTAACGAAGAGCGCCATTCAAAAAACGGAAAATATCTTCCGGAGAATCTGGGTTGGAATATCGCATTTCTTTATTTACTCTCGAAATCCCTTCCTAATATTTTTTGTCTCTTTCGGACATCATAAGTATTTTTAATGATAGCGAACCATTAATTCGATGCCCCTGTAAAATTTTGCCCGGTCTCATCTGCATTACTAATTGTTACCGATATATCAGCTGGGGTAAAAACAAAACCTGTCTTGCTTGGGGTGATCGTATAGGTTGCTGCTGGAAGTGAGTCGAAAGTATAAGATCCGTCGCTGGCTGGGAAAGTTTGCTGAAAAGATTCCTGAGGGTGCCCAGAAACCGAAGGTGGTATTTCCAATATCACATCGACTCCACTGATAACAGCACCCGTTGGTCCTAAAACCGTTCCAGAAATATTGAAGCCTGGCCCTGCCATGAAATTTTCTCCAGTTAAGTTGGTGGTGCTAACGGTTACCGTTTTCACCCTTGGGATAAAAGCAGAGCCCGTCATGATTGAAACTACATTATAGGTTCCTGCCATAAGTCCGTTGAAAGAGTAGGAACCATCGCTGCCTGAAGTGGTTGTTGCAGGAGCAGCACTCGATGCAATTACATTGGATAACCTCAAAGTTACCCCAGAGAGAGGATCACTGTTTGAACCTGTAATCGTTCCCGAAATGCCGAATGTTGTTGGCGTTGGAGAATTGTTTCTTGTTGGTGGTGATGGAATGGAAGAGTAGTTACAAGAGATTCCTATTACGGTGATAGCGACTAATAAAGAGACACATTTTTTATTCATAAATAGGTCCTATCACGGCTACAACTGAATTTTAGAGTCAATCACGTCAGAAAGCAACAAATCCAATTTTAGGATTGGTAGAAGCCACGCAACTTTTCTTCCATCTCATGCACATGTCGGCTGTCGATCACTTTACCGCGTCTTAAGGTGAGGCGGTCTTCGCAGTAGAGTTTGACGGCCCGTGCGAGGACTTTGGCCTCTAGCTGTTTCCCCTTTTCAATAATTGTTTCGAGGTCGTCCCGCGTTTTATCGACCTTGAAGGCATCCTGGGTGATGATAGGTCCCTGATCCAGGTCGGTTGTGACAAAGTGAGACGTGACGCCGATCACCTCGACCCCCTTATGATAGGCCTGAGAGTAGGCACGAGCCCCCGGAAAGGACGGGAGGAGGGAAGGGTGGATGTTGATAATCCTCCCTTCATATCGAAAGCAAAACTCGGGCGATAAAATTTGCATGTAACGTGCGAGGACAATCAGGTCGATAGAGTGTTCGGATAATTTTTTAAGAATAAACTGTTCATGCTGTTTTTTATTGTCAGAGGCTAAAAAATAAAAGGGGGCCTTGAATTTTTGGGCGAGCGATTTCAAATCGGGCCGGTTGGCCAAAATCAGGGTGGGTTGGCCACGGATCTTTCCAGATCTCATTTGCTTTAAAAGGGCGGTCGGACAATGGGATTCGTGGGTGACCAAAAGGGCAATATTCTTTATTTTTCGGGATTCCTCCACTTGCAGGTCGATCGTCATCCCAATCGACTGGCCCACCTTTTTGAGGTTTTCGTGCAGGGCCGGGAGACTTTGTTTTGATTCCGTCAGGTCGATGACCATGTTCATGACCAGGAAACCTTCGAGGATACGCTGGTCGATGTCCTCGATATTTATACTGTTTTTGAACAAATAGGTTGTCACCGTGGAAATAATCCCTTTATGATCGGGGCCGGCGACTCGAACGCGAGCGATTTTCTTCCCATTGGGAGGTGCCATAGGCAATAAGTCCTATTTAGCACAGTTTTTAGGAATTTCTAATAAGAAACCGAGGGTTAAAAACTTGCCGAAAGTCATTGACAGGCGGGGCGCGGGTTTCTAACATAGCGAGTCAAATTGTCATGGAGATCTAATTGAAAACAAAAATCAGACTGGCCCGGTTTGGGGCAAAAAAGAAGCCGTTTTATCGTATCGTCGTTTCGAGTGTCGAATCTCCCCGTGATGGACGCTCCATTGAGGTCGTGGGTAATTACGATCCCGCCAAGGGCATTGAAAAGGCCAATCTCAATAAAGAAAGAATCATCTATTGGAAGAGTAAAGGAGCCCAACCCACAGAGGTGGTGAAGCGGATTTTAAAAACAGCTCAAATCTAAATCTAGAGGAGGCTAACATGACGGCGCAACTCAAAGAACTTGTCGAGTACATGTCGAGAGCCCTGGTAGACAGTCCTGAGCAAGTCGAAGTGAGTGAAGTGGAGGGTGAGCAGACGACGGTCATTGAATTAAAGGTCGCCAAAGAGGATTTGGGAAAAGTGATTGGGAAGCAGGGGCGGACGGCCCAGGCGATGCGTACGATTCTTGGGGCTGTTTCGACCAAGCTCCGCAAGAGATCCGTCCTCGAGATTATTGAGTAGAGGGCGAGGTGACCCTGCAATTTGATATCCTGACATTATTTCCTTCGCTTTTTGAAAGTTCGTTTTCGGTCACTATTCTTTCCCGGGCCATCTCAAAAAACCTGATTGCCATCAAAACACACGATATTCGGGGCTACACGACCGATCGTCATCGAACGGTGGATGACATCCCCTACGGTGGTGGGGCGGGTATGGTCATGAAGCCTGAGCCATTGGTAGCTGCCATTGAAAAAGTAGCTGCCGAAGGAGCCAAGGCCGGAAAAAAAACAAGATGCATCTACTTCTCCCCGCAAGGGCGTCTCCTCACACAGGAAAATCTAAAAGACTACCTCTGCTATGATCAGATGATCCTTCTGTGTGGTCGTTATGAGGGTGTGGATGAGAGAGTGGTGGAGCATTTTGTGGATGAGGAGGTCTCTATTGGAGATTATATCCTCACGGGCGGTGAATTTGCTGCTATGGTTTTTATGGATGCCCTCTCTCGTTTAGTTCCTGGTGTGGTAGGAAAAGAAGAATCAGTGGCGCACGATTCCTTCTCTGCCGGTAAAATGGCATCCTTGCTGGAATATCCCCAGTATACTAGGCCGCCTGCATTTCGGGGGTTGCAGGTTCCGGAAATCCTTCTCTCAGGGGATCACAAAAAGATTGAACAATGGCGGCAAGAGCAGTCTCTCCTCCGCACGCAAAAGAAACGCCCTGATCTTTATAAAAGGCCAAAAAAGTAATTTTTGCTTTACAATTTTGTGAAAAATGGGATTCTCAAGGCTGATCTCATATCCATGGGCATTACGATTATTCAAAAAAGCGATCTTACCCGCAAGAAGCCCAACGCAAAGATTGCGTTGGTGTTGGCAGGAGGTGCCATCACCGGTGGTACTTTCAAGGTCGGCGGTCTCAAGGCCCTCAATGATTTTCTGGTCAATCGCAAAGTCACTGATTTTGATATCTATGTGGGGGTTTCGGCTGGTGCTGTGATCGCCTCTCAGGTAGCCAACGGCATCTCTCCCGAAGAAATTCTCAAATCACTCGATGGATCTTCCGAACATTTTGAACAAATGTCGCCCTTTGATATTTATTGGCCCAATTTTCGCGAATATTTTGAGCGCCCTCTAGGCTATCTCTATAGGAGGCTCTCTTATCTGCCGGGTATCTTTTATGACTCCATTCTTTCTCTCCCAAAACTCTGGAGTCCCTTAAGAGATGGATTCGTAAAATATCTTTCAAGCCCGACGTACTCCAATTTTGAGACCATGATGAGGCCTTTGGCGAAGATCATCTATTCGACGCGTACGATGCCATCGTTGGCTGAGGCGCTTCCGACGGGTATCTTTGATGGCAAGCGGCTGGAAAAATATTTGCGAAGAAATTTAGAAAAAAATCATCTCACAAACGATTTTAAAGTATTGAAAAAATATCGTGACAAATCCCTCTACATTATTACAACCGATTTGGATACAGCCGACCGTGTTGTCTTCGGCCCTGATGAAAAGAGTGATGTGACGATCTCGGAGGCTGTGCAGGGATCAGCGGCCCTTCCGCTGATCTTCAAGCCGGCGCGTCTCAAGGGTGTCGATTATATCGATGGGGCCGTTAAGAGAACTACCAATATGGATCTGGCGATCCGCAAGGGCGCCGATCTCGTGATTTGTTATAATCCTTTTCGACCTTATTCGAATCGTCTGGTTTTTGAATATCTGCGCGAAGAAGACAAATACGTCACCAAAAACCGGCGCATCTCCGACGGCGGTCTGGTGATGATCTTTAACCAGGTTTTCAGGACTATTTTTCATACGCGGATTCGTTATTTTATCGATCAGATGACCGTGGATCGCAACTTCAAGGGAGATATCATCCTGATAGAACCCAAAGAAGACGATTCGACCTTTTTTGAAATGAATCCGTTTTCTTTCTGGAATCGCGCCAAGGCGGCCCGTCACGGATTTACATCGGTCAAAAATACGATCGAAGGACGATTTGGCGAAGTGGCAAAAATCCTTTCGAGTTACGGGATCGAGATGACACGCGACGTGGTCGATCGTGATTTTAACAAAATGCACAAATCAACCTCCGATGACTCAACGATCATGGGCGTCCTAGAAAAAGAATCTCCCCCTAACAAACGTGGATTAAGCCTCGTGGCTTAACTTGTACGGCTTCCTGTGAAAATATTTTCCGTCACTGAGATCACCCAAGAAATCCGGCTTCTTTTGGAGGGCCGATTTTCCGAGATATGGATTGAGGGTGAGATTTCGAATTTTAGAGTCGCTTCTTCGGGTCATTTTTATTTCAGCCTCAAGGACTCCAGGTCCCAGATCAGAATGGTGATGTTTCGTGGCGCCAACCTGCAATTGCGATTCAAACCCGAAAACGGCCTCTCTGTCCTGTGTTACGGTAACCTCTCTCTTTACGAGCCTCGCGGGGAGTATCAGATTGTTGTTGAGCATATGGAGCCCAAGGGTATTGGGGCCCTCCAGCTGGCTTTTGAGCAGCTCAAAAAGAAGCTGGAAGCCGAAGGGCTTTTTAGTCCCCAAAGAAAACGGCCGATCCCTTTTCTCCCAAGAAAAATCGGGATGGTGACCTCAAGGACGGGTGCCGTGATCCGCGATATGATTCATGTGCTCACGCGGCGCTTCCCCAATATTCAAATTCTTCTTTATCCGGTGCTGGTCCAGGGTGATGGGGCGGCCCAGAAGATTGCCGAGGGGATCGAAACGCTCAACGATCTCAATCAGCGTGAGTTGCTGGGCATTGACGTCCTGATCGTTGGCCGGGGAGGGGGGTCCGTCGAGGATCTCTGGGCTTTCAATGAAGAGGTCGTAGCCCGTGCTATTGAGGCTTCCGCTATTCCTGTTATTTCCGCTGTGGGTCATGAGACTGATTTTACGATCGCTGATTTTGTCGCTGATCTTCGTGCTCCCACGCCCTCGGCTGCTGCCGAGCTGGCTGTTCCGGTGAGGGAGGAACTCTTCCATACCCTGGAAAAACAGCGTCATTGTCTCTATCAGGCGGTCGAACAAAAAATCGAAAATGAGCGTCTCCTTCTCAAACAATGGGAAGGTTATTTTCAGGATCCCGGCCGTCGTTTGACAGAAGTTGCGTTGCATCTGGATCATTTGCGAGAAAAAATAATTTCCCTTTCTTCGCACCAAATGGAAACAGACCGCGAAGGCGTGCGGCGATGGAAACAGCATCTGGAAGCCCTGAGTCCTTTGGCAATTTTGGAAAGGGGCTACTCCCTTGTGATGCCCCACGGAAAGAAGAAGTTACTGAAAAAATCCTCAGAGGTTCAACCCGACGATATTGTCGATATCCAGTTGTCCACTGGTCGGCTGGAGAGTCGTGTGATTAAGTCGGTTTAGTATCATGGGCAAGTTCGTCTAAAACTTGATCATGTAAATGCTCAAAAAAGCCTTGAATCTGTTTCCAGGGCACATTGGCAAGCAAATAGGGAGGTGACGATTTTACAGTTTTGATGAATTGTATTTGATGAGCAAGAATGAGAGGGTCCACGCTCGCATCTTTCTTTTGTCCTAGTTCAATGAGTTGTCTTGCGGATAAGTCTAGAGTTGGAATTAAATAGAATAAATCGAGGTAGTCTTTAATCTCGTTTCTTTGGATGATACAACCCACTTTGTTGGAGGTGATATCCATAAGATTGTCGAGCCAGATATTTTCAAATTTAACTGGGTTTTCCAATCTCCTAGGGATGTCGAGGACAAGATCAATCTTTATAGGGTCTTGGTTAGGACGCACAAGAAGAAATTGGGAAAGCTCTGGAAAACTTCTGCGTGGTTGAAGTTTACCAAAAGGGAAAAAGTCTTCTTGCATGAGGAGCTGTCTTGCTGAAGAAAAAAGGATTTGATTATGGGTAAAGAGATCAATGTCTATGGAAAGACGATGTCCAAAATAGAACTCAGCAAGGCAAGTTCCGCCTGTGAGATAAAGACCTTCCCAATCACGATTGGAAAAAAAAACATCAACCATCCTCTGGAGATCTTTATTGATAACGTGATGCTTTTTGATGGAAATAATGGATGGCATGTTCCCAAGGTCTCCGGACGAATGTTCTTACTTTAGATTGGTTTAACATTTCAGAAATGGTTGATAAGGGGAATAATTTTACAACTTCTTGTGAAGAGAGTCTTTCCAGAAGACGAGAAATAGCCCAAACATATTCCGAATGGGTTTCATTTTTTAGAATAGAGATAAATTTTTTATTAGACATATCCGGACGATCCCAAAAAAAACCAATAGCTTTGAAATCATAAGCATTGAGTTGTGGAAAATATTTCAATGGATAGAGTTTTTTTAACTGCTTTGATTGGCTTGCCTCGTGAGTGATCACAAATCCACCCGATTTGGACTTTCGGTCCAGGACAAAGAGAGGCAGCTTTGTCTTCCTTAATTTCTTCAAGGACAGCTTTTGTAGCTCCGTCATGGAGATAATGCTTTTGGGATCCATACCTTGCAAGGTAACAAAAATATAGGTAGATGTCTACCTAGATTTGTTAAGACATGATACTCAGTGGAGTGCGGCTTCAACGTCTTTGCGTACTTGCTGGAGAGGACTTCCGGTGATCAGGGCGATTTCCAGGCAGAACATTTTCAGTGTCTTTTGAAAAATGGGGAAAAAGGCCCCGCCCATTTTAGGGTATTCGTGTTCTTGGGTACAAATAAGTCTGAGCAGTTCAGCCATTTTTTCCAATGAGCCTTCCTTGATGAGAGTCGCGTAAACGGCTCGGCGTTTTTGGATATTTTGTGCTGAAGAAGGGGTCTGTTGTCTTGTCAGAATTACAAGGGCTCTTTTTACCATCAAAGGTTTTGAGAGGGACCGGAGTCCAAGAAGCCTGGCATTTCTTCTGGGGATAATTCCCTGAGCAATGTTGTTTCGATAGGCCACGATGTAGCATATTTTATTTTTACCCCCGATGGATATCTCCTCCACGGCCTGTATGAGACCTATCCCGATGCCCGGATTGATCACCCATTGGCCGATGCGAAACAGGGATTTGCTTTTTCCATCCGGTATGCGGCTGGACCCTGTGGAAGGGAATTTATATTCTGTTCCCAGGAGTTGGTTGATCCCATCAATCAGCTTGTGTTGTTCTGGGGTCGGCAACCCAAGCTCGACAACTTTTACGTGGAAAAAATCCCGAAAATTAACCGATGTTTTATGTTGGCTGATGAAGTCAAAAATGGAGGCAATGCATCGGGCACGGAATAAAATATCAGTCCCATCCAGATCCGGTCGCCCGATGGGATTCAGGGCTACCAAGGCACAGGCGAGACCGTCACGCATGTGGTCGGCCGAATAAAAAAATTCTTTGGTCATCCCGGAACGATTGAGAAGTTCGTTTCGGATGGCTTCATCAGGCACAATCGAGGTCATTTCCGAAAGTAAATGGAGATTCACGGCCACTGCCAGCTTCTTAATCTGATAAAGTCCTTTCCGAAAGGGCTTCCCCTTTTTGGAGATGCCGGAAAGGCTCTGACCGGATAAATAATACGATGTTTTTTGTGCGCCATTGACCTGGTTCATGAGGGATCGAAAAAAGTTTGTGCGGCCTTTTGATCGAATAGACGGATGACGGAAAAGCATCTGAAAAAAATCATGGCCATAAATCTTTGGGACGTGAGTAAGCCATTCAAACACCTCTGCCATGAGATGGGGTTTTAAAGCGGACGATTGTGAGCTCTTGATCATCCAGGCAATAATCGCCGCCCGAAGAAGAAAGGGGCTGTGTTCCAGATCACTCCCCGGGTGTTTTTTCCCTTTGGGCTTATGAATGATGGAGTGGGCTTCTTCATGCAGGGCCTGTTTCAACTCAGGGTTGAATTGTTGGAGAGATCGAAGAACCTCCTCCGGCGGAGGGATGTGCGTCGCCACGTTACCCAGCAAGCCCATCCCATGGGTCAAAGCAGGCACCTCTTTTTTTTCATCGGCATTCAAAACAGTCTGAAGGCCGACACAGATCGCATCCGCGGCGGTTCTCAGTTTGAGTGAAGGGACAACGGCTTTTCGCCTCAGGCCCGGATGGGTGAGAAAACGAATCACGAGATTGCAATCTCGCTGCAAGTGAGGCTTGCGGGCACTCAAATCTCGCAAAATATCCAGGTGGGGTTGGAGTTGAGGCTGATAATAATCCCTGAATCGTGCCTGACCCACAATACCATACTCGATATCCCTGGAAAGACTTCCCAGGAGTCCGGCACACAGGGCCTGAGGAGAAATTTTTGTCAGAATCGCTGGTGATGGAACCATGTAGGTGTCATCGCATTTTTCTGGAAAATGTTGCTGATTTTTATCTCATCTTTCTTCCGTCCACACACATATTGTACCAGGCAGATATTTTAGGGATTGAGGGAGAGAGGGGATATGAGGACAACGTTGCTCGAATCGGGGCTACCGTTTGCATCTCTTTGTTTAATAAATGAGCAATGCCGTCAGATCAATAACGTGATGAAGCGTTCTTGGAGCATCCAGTCTAGCCTGACTTGAAAACCTCAAAGAGAGGGGTACGAGGAAAAACTAGGGTAAAACTTTGGGGACCTCGTTGAACCAAAAGAACTCCTTCCAAAGGGGCTTCTTGGCTGAGCCTTAGGGTTTCGTTATTATGAACATAGGTGTCGTCTCGAAGAAGAATATATTCGGGAGCCACTATCCTGACGTCTCGGTAGCCTTCCAAAGATCCAAGCCGCTCTTGGATACTTGGTACATAAGAGGCATCTTCACTCCCTCTAACGTTGGGATGGTTCCAGCCGCCATAAAGGGCAATCATTCCTCCCCATAGCAATGCTTCATCAACGAGCCCAATGGCATTGGCATTCATATCTTTAAATATGGCTGGACCAGGTTGAATGACACCTGTGACCGTCATAAAATGGAAGAAACTTTCGATCATCCATCCTCTAATGTGTACCTTTTTGCCGATGCTTTGACAGTGACCCCGTAATTCTTGAAGGTAGGCGGTTACACATCCTCTGTATTGTTGGAACGTCTCTCGTTCATGACCAACGGCCTCATCCATCTCTTTATCCCCTTCAAAAAGTCCATTGTTGTACAAAAATTCATCTCTATACCCATCGAAAATTTTAACGATTGATTCGGGCAGAGGGCTATCTAAAGTGGCTCCAAAATAGCCGCCAAAAAGGGGATTAAGGTCTACCGGAAGACGCTCAAACCCAAAATGGGTGACGCCATATTCCCTGGCAAGGACAGGCATTACTTGGGCTTGAAAACGCTGTTCGGGAGTTGGGACTTTCAAGGTTTCGAGTAAAACTGAATTGGGATGAGTTTCTCCGAAGCCGAACACCATTGGTTGAGGGCCAGCTCCAATAATATCGACCAGAGCCTCCTCAACTGAGGCATGGGTAGGACGAGACGGTATCAAAAAGTTAATAGTCATAGGTAAGGTAAATATCGGCAGCGATAGGGATTTGTTGCGGATTATTTTGGCCTGTATCTCATCTTTAGAAAAAACTGAGAATATTCGTCATGGACTCTATGAAATAGCCGAAGACCGCTGAAGCCATTATCTCATTGGGGAGGTTCCCCGGCGTACGCCGAGGGGAATAACCCAACGCAAATAGAAACATACCAAATCCGAGACATCCTCCCGAAACAATGAGTGATGGCAGGTTTCTATTTTGAGGGAGGAGTTGTTCCGTGATTGCAAAGACATGGGCACCCATCACTGGGGGTATTAAAAATCTTGGCAAGAGTTGTCGAGCCTCCTCCTTCAAACTGGCTTGATAAGGCGGCTCCAGTGCTAATTTGTCGAGGAACAATCTCTGGGATCTGCCCAAGTAAGTAGAGGGAATAGCGATTAAGAAGATCCTTGCCAGTCGCATTACTTCAAATGTGAGGGCCATTGTAATGCCCCTCCATATCCAGTAAAAATGGATCTAGGTATTTTTGAGCCAAGATTGATGAGTCATTCACCTTAGTGAGCAACTTGTTTTCTCCCCCAGGTTTAACCGTAACGTCGAAAGATACAGCGTCGGAGGCCCTTGATCCTCGCCACAATTCGAAGAAGGCGACTAAACCCTTCTGAAGAAGGGTATAACCGGACACTTTTTCTCTATCTTCCGGACGTGTCAATCGAGCCGTCATAGAGATAGCACTTGCGACTCCTGGATTCACTCTCACTGATTTCACCACCAAGCTTGCCTCGGAATCTTGTGAAAGACTGCTTCCTCTATATCCCTTTAAATGAGGGACGGTTGAGGTTACCACAATTTGTACGCCCTCGATGGGGGCAAATGTTACATCCAAAGGGGAGCCTGATTCGGCGCCTTGTTTATTAACGCTGGCACCCCTGAATACACAGGCTGCAAAAAAACGTAGCACTTTACCCACAGCGAGGTCATTTATTGGGCCCTTCAAAAAGGACAAGCATGAAAAACATCCCTTAGGCAACGGCTTGACTCCCAGGGCCTCTGCCAAGCTTCGCGCAGGGGCTCGTCTCCAAACGCCTCCGGGGGCTGCGGGGTCCACTCCAAAGCTGATGATACCTTTTTCTCGATTTGCCACTGAAGGGATGAAACCCGTAGACTTCAGCTCGTTATGTTTACGAAGTTGACCAAGTGTAATTCCATCTATAGCCGCTTGAATAGCTTCGGGGTCAGTTACCCTCTTTGGGCCCACCCGAAACTGAGCTGTTATTGGTTGAAGATACCCAAAACAGGAAACTAACTCTTGAGTGGAGGGTTGAATGGATGGCGGCATAAATACTCCTTAAGTTAATTGTACCCAAGGCGGATCCATGGTCTCTGCCAGGCTCAGGATTTCCGGGTCAAAGTTCAGACTCCTCGCCACCTCGATGGCTTGGGAGCCGACATGGCCTTTTTGTAGTTGATAGGAAGGGACAAAGATCTCTCCTCTTGGGGTGGGTTGTATCCTGCCTGCGAAGTGGTAAGGGGCTGTTTGCCCTGGAAAGGCCTCGATGAGGCGGTCGATGACATCATGATTATGGGTGGCCAAGGCTGAGGGTTGCCCCCTTGCGAGAGATTCTGTGGCGATCGCAAAGGTCAGGGCGGCCTGATAGGCGGGGGAGGTGGTCGAGAAGATTTCATCCAGTGTCGAAAGGACAAGGACGTTGTTTTTTGCCCCCAAAATTTCGAGATATCTTTTCCAAAATTCAATTTCATTCCCAAAGGCGCTCAGATTTTGATCGCTCTTGGAGTTGACACGGTCGAGGTAGACGATGCCATCCAAGAGGGGCATGGTTGCGGATTTGGCCGGGGCGTGTCCTGTGCGCAGGGCCCAGAGAGCGCCGATGGCTGCTTTTTTGAGCCAGAAGGTTTTGCCGGACATATTGGCGCCGTTGATCAGTTTCACTCTCTCATTCGGGGTGAAGCGTACGTCACTGATAATCTGTTGATTCTTGGGGGCAAAAAGACTCCAGGCATCTTCAAAATGGATCTCGTTGGTCTCGTTAAAGCTCACACGGGCTTGTCCCTGTATTCGGATCGTATGGCCAATAAGAAAAAAGGCCGAGACCTTCTTGACAGCAGCAGCGAAAACAGTCCTGTGGGTAGGCCCATAGAAACCCAACCCCGCGTGGAAATCGAGTCTGAAATGAGACCTCAAGTTTTTCCAAACCTCATTGGCGAATTTTGTTTCAAGGGCCCCTCTTTTTTTGGGGGACTCTCCCAGCTGGCGGAATTGTTCCTCAAAGGGTTGGTATATAGCCCTTAACCGTTGCAAAAGGGCGGGACCACTTATCAAAGGAGAGGATCTTTCATAACGCTCACTCTCATCATCCTGAAGAAATTCTGAAAATTGTTCCTCAAGGTCATTGGCCATCTGGTGAAGGGGAACAGAGTCTATACGGCGGAGAAGTGCCAGAAAATCAGAGACGACATCGGTAGGGGCGATTAAAAAAGGGAGGGCGAAGGCGAACTTCTTCTCAGGTGGAAGGGCCATAAAGCCATCCCAGTGGATGTCCTGTCTTGTGACGTGAGACATTTTGAATTTTACTATTTGGGCGAGTTCTTCACGAATCGAATCGAGATCAACCTCAAAGAGGGAGAGGTTGGGAAGTTTTTTGTACAAGTGACAAAGTTCATCCAATTTGTCTATCAGGGCCCGCTGGGTCATATGCCAAGTCACGCGGTTTGGATCCTCTCTAGGGGCGATGTGGGGTAGAAGTTCCCGGAAACCTTCCGCAAGCCTGGCCATTCTGGAGATCAGTTTTTTGAATTCCGGTGTGGGATGAGTTTCTTGATCACTTTTTTGACGAAATCGTTCATGCAAACGATCCATGTCGTCGCACGTCAAGTCTTGGAGCGATTTATTTTCTTCTTTTAGGTAACCATAGATCCGGTTGAGGATAGCCCGAATACTGTCTGTCTGGGGAAGTACACCTCCTCTTTTATTTTCGGAAGTGCGAAAATCCAGGATATCTTGAAGTGTCCATTGCTGTGTAGCCGCCTCCATCTTTTTATTCACCTCATCAAGCCGTCTTAATTCTCCCAGTTCGGCCTCAAAAGGAAAATCAGCGCCAAGAATTTTTCGGTGCATCTCCAGGTAAGTCAGCAGTACATCTTTTTCTTCATTTTTCAAAAATCCAGAATGGTAAATAAAATAGTGCTCGTGATCGAAAGGAAACAGAGCCTTGTTGAATGAGAGGAGGAGATGGGCGGAATGGGCCAGGGCATTAAAATGCAAAATCAGATGGAGGAGCCTCGGCTCAAGTTCGGTGACTTCCGCATAATAATCTTCGGCGGCAAGAGAGGCAAAGGTGTGCTGCCATTCAAGGGCCTCTGGACCTTGCGGGGCAGGTCCATTTGTGAGAAATTTGAGAACATGGTGTCTTCTTGTAGCCACAAGAGAGCCCAGGCTGTTTAAGTCCTCATCCCGGTCGCCGGTGTTTGGGAGATCGAGAGACCAGCCAATATTAAAATCACGATCCTCACTGAAGAGATGAAAGGGAGAATTGCCATTTCTGTCATCGGGAATCCATTGATGCGGAGAAACGGCTTTTTCTCTTGTACGGGATGAACCGGAGTTTGGGACAGGTGGTGGTAAAGATCGTGGAGGAGGTAGGGCGACCTCACGACCTTCGTAATAGGCACGCGCCCTCTCTATCACGGGAAGTGGTAGCCCCAGATCTTCTGCGACCACGAGGGCCATGGAATCCCCATACCCTTCCTGGAGACGATGGAGGTAGTCCACCTTGCGACCTTCGCCTACTTTTGTTTCCAGATGATAGACACCGGTCTTCGGATCGGAAGCGTAGCGCCGGATGAAGTATTCATTATGAGTGGCGTAGAAGACGTGCGCGTGTCTTGGCCTCAGGGATTGGTCGATGCCTGCAAGTAAACGGTATTGATCCGTGGGAGATGTGGTCGAAAAACCTTCATCGCAACAGAGAAAGGGTTTCTGCCCAAATTGTCTGATCGTCTCGGACCAATCGCTTATCTCACGGCCAAAGGCGCTCAGGTGGGCATGATGGTCCGTCGAAGCCCTGTCGAGATAGTGAAAGGAGTCGTAGATCCCAAAATTACCTTCCGCACAAGGAACATAGCCAAAACTCTGGGCCAAGAGCTGCATGTAGAAAAGGGTTTTTAACTGAAATGATTTCCCTGACATATTGCTACCGCTAAAAATGGTCGTTGTATGGTCTGCAGGAGAATCATTCAGTACCTGAGGCTTCTCCGGTTTTTCCCACGATTGGTGAGTGGGACCTCCCAACTTGGATCGGGAAAAATGCCAACCCTGTCGGTATTGAAGAGGGTCCTCCGGATCAAAACGGGCCTTTTGATAATCGTCTTTAGTGACGAGAATGGCATATTCGATAAAAAGGGCCAGCTGGGTAATCTTTTGAATAATCCGGGATGTCCAGGATAAAATCTCATCGTCATGGTTCCGATCGTGAGACAGGATATAGTCCTCTGTCCACTGCTGTGTGGTTTCCAGAGAGAAGGAGAGATCGGCAGCTATTTTTTTGAGAAAAGGATTTTGAGAATCTGCGAGTTGTTCGATCATCTGAGAGTAGTCTCGGAGTCCCGTTTGTATCTCTCCCAAAGCCGACGCGATAGAGGAGGATACTTCGCTTTTATACCCCCTACGATAGGCCTCAATCAGGGTCATCTCATGTCCTTCTCTTATTTCGATGCGGGTCCTAAACAAAAGTTCAATCCCCTTTTGTAATTTATAGGATCTATTTTTTAGATCTCGCAATGCGGTCAACTCGCTTGAATGGATGAGGGCCTCGATCACCGCTTGTCTTTGGAGAATTTGAGTCAAGTTTGTTGAAGGGCGGCGAATAAAATTAAAAATGAATTTTCCTTCATAAATATTCCTTAAAGGGGCTGGAAGGTGTTCCTTAAACAAGGAAGTTGTCCCTAATTCAGCATCCTGACTACGCACCTCATAGGTGGCGCTTTTGTCGGTGTCCGCCAGAGAAGAAAGGTTGAAATCTTGGAGGAGCGTTGCTTGAGAAGTGTCATTGACTCTTTGGGATAGGGTTCGCATCTCCACACTCGGATCCAAATAAGTCGTCAGCCCCAGCTCCAGCGCGGCCTGCCCCGAGGCCTCGAAATAAGTCTCAGGATCCAAAGTCTCCAGGATCTCGGCAATACCCGATAAAGAATCCAGGTCTTGCGGTGAGTCCAAGGCGCCCAGGAGCTTGGACACTTGAGGACGAGTCAAAGGCAGATGCCAGGTTAATCTCCTGAGAAAATCATAGGATTGCCTCAGATCGGCTTCCCCGATTTGTCTCTTGAAATCAGGCGTGCGGAGGGCCACGCCAAGCGCGGAAGGGCCCAGCATGAGGGCGTTGGTTAAAACAGTTGCCGACGGCGTGCTAAGCATTGGCCTGTTTATCGAAGCCTTTGCGAAAAGGTTGCGGATTTATTGTTTAATGTTATTTTGCGTTTGTGAAATTACTCTTTATCCAAACCGATTGACTCACAAGTTCCTCCAAGCTAGTTTACGCTTTCATGTCAGCGGCTAAAACAGAAAAATTTGAAACCTCTCTCAGGAAGTTGGAAGAGCTTGTCCACAAGCTTGAGGCTGGAGATTTGACACTGGAGAATTCTCTCAAGGTTTTTGAAGAGGGGATGAAACTCGTGAAGGTTTGCGAATCACGTCTCAGTGAGGCTCAAAAGAAGATCGAAGTGTTGATGAAAGACAAAGACGGAAAACTGGTCGCGAAGGATTTGGATCTAGAAGAAGAGGAGTAGCCAGATTGTGGAATTAGCCCCCTATATGGAAGAGAGGCGCAAGCAGGTCGATATCTTTCTGGAAAATCATTTTAAAATTCCCACCCCTGACTTTGGGCGTCTCTTTCAGGCGATGCGGTATAGTCTCGTGGCGGGGGGGAAGAGGATTCGGCCGATTTTGATGTTGGCGGCTTATGAGGCCTGTGGAGGCCCGTTGCGGGGCGACAGGCGCGAAGCCGCCCTGCATGTGGCCTCGGCTCTTGAGATGATCCATACCTATTCGCTCATCCATGATGATCTTCCGGCGATGGACAATGACGATCTCCGTCGTGGGAGTCCTACCAATCACAAGATGTTTGGTGAGGCGACAGCGATTCTTGCGGGGGATTCTCTCCTCACCGAGGCCTTTGAAGTCATTGCAGCGAGTCGGGGTGTCCCCAGTCCTATTTTGATTCAAATTATTCATGATATCGCCCGGGCTTCGGGGGGGCGGGGGATGGCGGGTGGCCAGGCGCTGGATCTTGATTCGGAAGGGCGAAAGATTACGGCTGCCGAGCTTGAAAAACTGCATCGTCACAAGACGGGTTGTTTGATTGAGGTGTCGGTAAATTCGGGGGCCAAATTGGCCGAAGCCGCTTCGGAAAAGTTTCAGGCCATCAGGACTTATGGGGAGGCGGTCGGGCTGGCCTTTCAGATTGCCGATGACATCCTGGATGTGGAAGGAGGGACAGCGGAGTTGGGAAAGACCGCAGGGAGTGATGCCAAAAAAGAAAAAGCCACCTACCCTTCACTCCTGGGACTGGAGAAGTCAAAACAACTCGCCCGCGAATGCGCCGATCGAGCCCTCACGGCCCTGGCCTCTTTTGACGAAAAGGCAGAACCTCTTCGTCAGATGGCCGCCTATATTATTTTTAGGAAAAATTAGGGAATGACCGCAAATTTCAGCGGCGTTTCAGCAACCCCTTTTTGAAAAATCTGATGGATGTCCGCAAGTTTTTTTTCTCCGGCGATCAGGGGGGCTATCTGGATCCGGCTTTGTGCGATCAAATCCAGGGCTTTTTTGAAATATGCCGGTGTGTGATGAAAGATGCCGCTTAAGGTGAGTTCTTCGTAATGTAATTTGTGAGTATCGAGGGTTACGGTCGTTCCTTGCTTGCATCCTCCATAAAAAGAAACGCGACCACCTTTGCGCACAAGTTGAGTGGCAAGCTCCCACGTTTCTGGTTGTCCCGCGGCCTCGATCACGACATCAGGGCCATAACCTTTGTGGGTGAGGTCCCAAACTTCCTCCTTTAAATTTTTTGCCACGTTTTTTGTCTGGAGTGTTGAAAGGATATAGTCAGCGCCGACCTTTTTGGCCGTTTCCAGTTTTTGTAAATTACGGGCCACACAAAGGACCTGGGCTCCCAACTGTTTGGCCATTTGCACCCAGAGAAGACCTGTGGATCCGGAGCCGATGACGCACACCTTCTCCCCCGGTTTTACGTTGAGCTGATCCGCGCACCGCACAATCGACGCCAGAGGTTCGGTGGCGGCTGCATCGCGGAAGGAGAGGGTCGGAGGCAGATGGTAGAGATTTTTTTCAGCGATGCGCGCGGGGACAAGGAGATATTCTGCAAAGGCCCCGTTCAAAAATTCAAGATTATCACAGAGATTTTTCTGATTCTTTTGGCAAAAAAAACACCGGTCACAGGGGGCGGAGTTGGCTGCGACCACGCGGTCACCTTCCTTGAAAGAAGAAACACCCTTGCCGGTAGAGGCGATCACTCCGGCCATCTCATGGCCAAAAGCGGAAGGTGTTTTTTTGATGAGCATCGCATGCCCACGCCGAAACGTCTTGAAGTCGGTGCCGCAGGTCAATGCCGCTTCGATCTTGACCAGGACCTCGCCTGGGCCAGGTGAGGGGAGACTCACTTCTTCAATCCGGATATCTCCCGGCCCATACCAGAGAGCCGCCTTCATTTTCATGGTCATGGAGGTAAGACCAAGACCGCTCCTTGTCAATGGGATTCAACCCAAGACGAAGGTCCAAATAAAGGACAGTTGAGTCCATTTTTGAGACTCCATTTACCTTTTTGATTCTCTTTTTTCCCTTTATTCTCCTAATTCTCCTATCCAAATCCTTGGCATCCTTCTTGCCTTAATAGGGTTGCAATGCCCTCCCTTCCCCGACAGGCCCTATTGGAAGATAACTCTACCTTTCATGTCACCTGGCAATGCCATAACCAGGATTGGCTCTTGGAGTCTTCCTGGGCAAAACAGATCTATTATAACCTTCTCTTAAAATATAAAGATCGCTATGTGACCTGCCTTGACGGACCTCTCTTTAGCTGAGTCTTCGGCGAGATTCTGATTGGGTTGCTAATTTTTTAGAAGATTTTTTAGGTGGATATCACTTCTCGCAAGGTCTGGAGATAACCCTCTTTTTTGGCAAAATCGCTAAGATAATCAAGGTCAATCTGTTTCTTATTTTTGATCCAGAGGAGTTTGGCTTGACCTAGGGAAGGCTCATCCCTCCATTCCACAGCGGCAATAATCCTGTCCACGATAATGTCTTCCAATTTAATAACCCGTACAAGACCTTCTTCAGTGTTAATATTGTTCACTTGATTGATAACTCGGCTACCAACGCAAACAGGAGAAGGTGGAAATTCTACAGTAAATCCAAAAGAAGCATGCTCAAAGTGTCGATAGTTTGTCGTACGATTGAAACCCAAACGTGTCATAATCGATTCTATGATTTCCTTTGTGTCTCCTTGAAGAATACTGTCGAGATCATAAGTCACATAATCACCTTGGGTATAAAACTGAACCGCGGCTCCACCGACAACTGTCAGAGCGACGTCTTTCTGACCGAAGAGTCGGGAAAGAAAGGCGGCAAGAACAATGGGTTGGATAGATGGGGAAAGAGAGGCGATTTTCTTTAGTTCTTTTTGAGATTCTGGATGAGTCATCATTTGGCAGATCGGTTGAGTATTTTTTCTTCGGTCCACGATCTTGGCTTTTTTCTTTTTGCGGTCAGTCCGGGAATAAGTTCTTTAGGCACAGGAGTTTTCCTAAGGCGTTTTACCATGGCCTTTAAATCATATGTTTTATCAATTGTATAATTTCTTGATTGCTCTTCTTTAAAGGCTTTGATCATTTCTCTTATAGAAAGGTAAAGAGGGAATTTATTATTGAGCCTGAATAACCTCTGAGAGCCTCTCTTCGATGAAAAAAGAAAACCCCAATTTTCTAAATTTACCAATTCTCTGTAGACAAGTTGGGGAGCAAGTTTGAGGATAGACGCAATCTCCCGGATGCCACCCTGGGCATCAGGATTTTCGACAAAGTATTCCAGGAGCTGTCGCCGGGTCTTGGAGGGAATCAAAAAGCTGAGATCCATAACCCTATTATCATAATTAATAGGACAGTTGTCAATAAAATTATGACACTAAATACTGGCGCGGGGAAACAAGCCTTTTAAGAGCTTTATGAGCTTGAAATAAACTCGTGATGTGCGGCTTTCCTGGATTTCGTCCATGGGCCCATCTTCCGATTGTGACATATGGATCGAAACTCCCGGTATAAAGGGCACACGGGGAGAATCCAAAAAGTATTTGACTTGACCCCTCATAAGGCCCCCCTGAAAACTCCAGGTCTGATGGTGGCCTACCAAGGTAGGAGCAATGGAAGTCATAAGTCCCTCGCAGGGCATGGATGGAAAAACGTAAGGATGCCTGAATTCTCCCCTTTCATCGACCTCCTCAACTAAATTTCTAAAGTGATTTACCAATTGTTCAGGTTTTTCCTTGATAGGAAGACCGGCTGCCAGGAGCCATCCCAAGGCATTAAAATCAACGACAAAGGTATCTCCAATCGGATTGAGACGAGTATATATCCTTGCACTGACAAGACCTGTTCTCGCCCCTTCTCCTTCACAGACTTGTCTAAAAAGAGGTAAATTTACTCTTGAAGTGATTATCCTCATCTCATATCCGCTGTCGGATCGACTGATGGATAACGGAACACAAGCATATCTAGAAGAATCCTCTAAACCCGAGTCTTTTAAATCAAAAGAGGACCTCTCTTGCTTCTTTAGGGTTTGAGCCGCTGACGTTATTTCTTCAACCATGCGACGGGCCTTGCCCTCTCCAAGATGAATACCTTCCCCCCAAAGGGTCTGGCCTGCAGTAAGGGATGTGACCGCCTTCTCGACGGCATGGCAGGTGGGCAAACCCTGGGCGACATAGGTCTTGGAAATAATGATCTTCGTAACATACATCTGCAGAGGAGATGCTGTTTCTAAACGTGGTTGATACATGAGGAGAGTCCCCCTTTTAAATGAATAAACAACCTATATTCATATTTCGGCAATTAAAGGATTAAGTTGCGAAAATTCATCTAATTTTTTACTTCTGCCCTATGAGCTCCGTCTTCCCTGGATTTTGGTCAGATATTCCCAAACCTGTCATCGCCATGGCCCCCATGGATGGAGTGACTGACTTTGCCTGCCGTGCCGTGACCGCTCGTTATGGAAAGCCGGATGTCATGTTTACCGAATTTACGACCGCAACGGGTCTTTTTTATGCTCCCGAGAGAATTTTGAGGGATTTTGAATACAGTGAGATCGAAAGACCCATCGTCGCCCAGATCTATGGCAATAATCCGGATGATTTTTATCGTGCCACCCATGTTGTCTGTGAACTCGGTTTTGACGGGATCGATATCAACATGGGGTGTCCTTCCAAGAGCGTTACGCAAAATAATTGCGGGGGAAAACTGATCACCGTCCCTGAGCTGGCACTCCAGATCATCCGTGCAACCCGGCAGGCCATTGAGGATTGGCAGGGTGGTAAAACCTTGGAGTCCAGTGGCGTACCCAACAAGGTGATTGATGTCATTGGCCGGATGAATCAACGACGCACAGGGCAAGAAAGGCCAGCCCAGCGTCGGGTCATCCCCTACTCCGTAAAAACACGTTTGGGGTACGATGCTATTATTATCGAAAAATGGGTGGAAATTCTTTTGCAAGAATACCCCGCCGTCATCTCGATTCATGGGCGCACCTTAAAACAGATGTATCGGGGAGAGGCCCATTGGGACGCGATTGGACGAGCCGTGCAAGTGGCCAAAGGCAGCGGGACTCTCCTTTTTGGTAATGGGGATGTCTCTTCTCTTGAACATGCCGCCAAGGTGATTCGGGAAAGCGGTGTCGATGGAGTTTTAATTGGAAGAGGCAGTATGGGAAATCCCTGGATCTTTAGAGGCAAGGAAAAGCTCAAACAGGCCCTAAGAGAAGGACTTCCTCTCGCAGAGACCCCCCCCATCAACCAGGCACAACGCTTTGAAGTCGCCCTTGAACACGCCCGCGTTTATCAAGAAGTGAGGGGCACCGATCATTTTCATAGTCTTCGAAAACATCTCATGGGCTATTTGAGCCACTTTCCCGATGCTGCCGTCTATCGTTCAAAGGCCCTGCAAACCAACAATCTCAGTGAACTTGTCCAAGTCCTAAAATGAATTGAGCTTTTTATCGAGCCCATAAATATCATCCCGGAAATGGACCAATCCCTCCTCATCCATCCACGCCGTCCGGTAAAGGATAGAGAGATCAATCGGCGTCTTGAGGGCCACCCATTCGGTATCTTCTTTACTCTCCAATTCATTCACCAGTTTTTCAAAAGACCAGGAAGAATTATTTTGGAGAAGAAATTTCGCCAGATCCATCGGTTTTTCGACACGAATACATCCATGACTCAAGGTACGCACCTGTTTTTTGAATCCGTCTTGTTGTGGGGTATCATGAAGATAGATGGCAAAGGGATTGGGAAACATAAACTTAATCTTTCCCAGGGCATTTCCCGCACCGGGCCTTTGGACAATCAGAATTTTACCGTCCCCCGTATCGGCCTTTGACCAATCAACCGTTGTTGGGTCGACGACTGTCGTTTGACCCTTATCCACTTGCATCACCATCATGTCATTTTGGGCAAAATAGGTGGGTTCTTTCTGAAGTTTATCAATCATCTCCTTCTTGATAATCCCGGGAGGAACATGCCATTTGGGATTTAAGACCAGATGAGTGATATGGCTGCTCAAGACAGGTGTCTGCCAATCTTTTTTCTGACCGACGACGACCTTCATGTCGCCCGTAGGTCTTCCCTGCCGAAAAGTTTTGAGGCGAAAATCGGGTATATTGACCACGACACGATCGGGATTTAGCTCGGCTGGAAGCCAACGACGTGATTCCATGTTGACTTCGAGCTGTCGAATACGATCTTTCACAGGAACATTGAGGGCGGAGAGTGTTTGATTCCCCATTTTGCCATCTTCTTCAAGCCCATGACGTTTTTGAAAATGTTTCAGACCTTCCTCAAGAGAAGAATCAAAATGACTTCCTGTGGTTGGGCCACCCAAATCCCCCGTCACTTGCAGTCTTTTGCGCAAGGCCACCACACGTGGGCCGCTATCCTCCTTCTTAAGGGTAGCACCGGCGGGAACTGGCCGCCATCCACCCTTTGCGGCTATCTTCTGATAAAGAATCAGGGCCTTACGAAGCCCACGATAACCGGGATAAAGTTCCCCTTCAATGACGGGCCCTTCACTTAACTTTTGCTCCAAATTTAAATCAGCCGCCTGCGAAATCGGCCTAAAAATAAAAAGAAAAGCGATGACCCAGGATCCAAGAATGAGAATGCGTCTGTTTGTCTTCACCGTCATCTCTTATAAATATCTCTTTTGATCTCTTCGTAACGTTCTTGAAGCTCCGCACGAAAGTCAGGATGGGCGATTTGAATCAATTTTTCGGGACGCTTTTCGTCACTCACACCATAGAGATCGGCAATTCCGTACTCCGTTACAACAAACTGTACATAGTGTCGAGGAGTACTCACCATACTTCCCTGGGGTAAAGTCGGAAGTATATTTGAGACCTTCTTGCCCTGTACCATCGCTGTTGATTTGATGCAGAGAATACTTTTTCCTTCCGGAGCTGCATAGGCCCCTTGAACAAAAGAGAGCTGTCCTCCAACACCACTATATTGACGAAGGCCAATAGCCTCCGAAGAAACTTGGCCGGCAAAATCAATCATAAAACCGGAATTAATACTGATTATATTTTTATTTTTGGCAATCTGATGAGGATCATTCACTACCGTGACCGGCAAACAAACGGCCTGGCGCTTGTTGCGCCCCTTTCTCTCATCAAGAAAATCATAAAGTTTCTGACTTCCAAAGGCGAAGGTAAAGACCGATTGGCCTTCAAAAATACCTTTTTGACGATTTGAAATCTTGCCAGCCTCCCAAAGTTTGAGAAAACCATCAGAGACAAGCTCGCTATGAATCCCAAAATCGGAAAATTTCCCCTGGGCCAATCTTTCGGCAACAACATTGGGAACCGCACCAATCCCAAATTGCAACGTAGCACCCTCGGTCATGAGACTTAAGACATGATCGGCGATTTTTTCTTCGACGGCATTGGCCACAATCTCGGGGACTTCAACCTGGGTTTGATCGGATTCAAAATAGTAATTCAGCTCGCTGATGTGGATCTTGTTGTCCCCATAGTTAGGATGACCATAAACAACGGGCATTGTCGTATTGACTTCGGCAATGGCGATTCGATGGGGATCACGACAGGCCTCAATAAAAGGATTATAAATTGCGGCTCCATGGGTCCCAAAGGTCAAATAGCCATCGGCATCGGGGGGTGAGAGAGTGGTCGCAACGACACGAAACGGTTTTTTTTTCGCAAAAAATTCAAACCCGCTGAAATCGGCTGGTAAATAATCGATAACACCTTCCTGATCATTGAGGGTACGTTCAATGGGTCCATAGTAACCACTGGTCACAGAGACATGAGGGGCCATCAGGATGGGATAAGGGAATATCAATAAGCCCGTAAAAATGTGCAGATCTTCCCAATCGGTTCTCTGACTCAAGGCATTGAGCAATGTCATCGGTTGGCCCGTAGCCAGAGGTACCGCCAATTGATCCGTAGGACGAAAGAGTTTTAGGATTTCAGAAATATCTTTTTTTGCATGGGTCATAGAAATCTAAAAATTAAACTGGAAAATGGCACGACGCTATGTAAAAGACAAGAAACTCTCACCGTAGAGAGTCCGTGGTTCGTTGATAACAACATATTAAACAATGCCTAGAGAACGTTTACTACCCAAACTCTTTACCACACTGGAGACTTACTCTTTTCAACAGTTTTACTCTGACTTGACCGCTGGAGTCATCGTTGGAATCGTTGCGCTTCCCTTGGCCATCGCCTTTGCCATTGCTTCCGGTGTTTCACCCGACAAAGGACTTATCACGGCCATTGTGGCCGGATTTTTAATCTCCACTTTTGGGGGAAGCCGGGTTCAGATCGGCGGACCAACAGGCGCCTTCGTTGTCATTGTCTATGGGATTGTTCATCAGTACGGTGAACAAGGTCTCATCATGGCAACCTTCCTGGCAGGCATTCTCCTGATTCTCATGGGCTTTGCCCGTTTTGGATCCATGATCAAGTTCATTCCCCATCCGGTGATTGTTGGTTTTACCAGCGGAATTGCCCTTATTATTTTTAGCTCCCAAATCCGCGATTTTTTTGGGCTTGAGATTTCCTCTCTTCCGGCCGATTTTTTAGAAAAATGGGTCGTTTATGGTCATCATTATTCAAGCTTTAACCCTTACGCCCTCATGATTGGATCTCTTTGTCTCCTCATCATGATTTTCTGGCCACGTTTTTCGGATAAGGTCCCGGGCTCCCTGATAGCCCTTTTATTGGCAACAGTCATCATTCAAATCTTCCACTGGCCCGTTGAAACTATCGGGAGCCGCTTTGGTCAGATTCCCTCCCAACTTCCTCCACCTGTATTACCCTTTCTTGATTTTTCAACCCTGAAGCTCCTTGTAAAACCAGCCACAACGATTGCGTTTTTGGCCGCCGTCGAATCCCTACTCTCGGCTGTTGTTGCCGATGGGATGATTGGTGGGAGACATCGTTCCAATATGGAACTCATTGCCCAAGGAGTGGCCAATGTCGGGTCTTCTCTCTTTGGTGGAATGCCCGCTACAGGAGCCATTGCCCGGACAGCGACCAATATAAAAAATGGGGGGCGTACTCCTGTGGCTGGTATCATTCATGCCCTCGTCCTTTTACTCATCATGATCTTTTTTGGAAAGTGGGCTAAGCTGATTCCACTCTCCGCCCTTGCCGCTATTCTTATCATGGTCTCTTACAACATGAGTGAATGGCGCTCCTTCGCAACTGTCCTCAAAAGCCCGAGGAGCGATATTTTAGTTCTCCTGACAACATTTACCCTGACGGTCGTTCTCGACCTCACGTTGGCAATTGAGGTGGGCATGGTCCTCGCCGCTTTTCTCTTTATGAGACGCATGGCCTTGGTGACTAATATTGAGGTAATAACAAGAGAATTTGAAGAAGAAGATATCGAGCATGGCATCCCTCATGAAATCAAAGTTCCGGAGGGGGTACAACTTTACGAAATCAAGGGCCCTTTTTTCTTTGGAGCGGCAGAAAAATTTAGTGAGGCCATGAATATTGTATCAAAACCACCAAAAGTTCGTATTATCAGCATGGAACACGTACCCGCCATTGACTCAACGGGTCTTCACGTCCTCGAAAAAGCCTGGCACCAGGCAATAAAAAAAGGATGCCTCCTGCTTTTGGTCGGCGTGCAAAAACAACCGCGGATGGCCATGATACAATCCGACCTGATGCAAAAAATAGGTCCACAAAATATATGCGACACCGTCGATCAGGCCCTTCAGAGGGCCCAGGAAAAAATCAGAGGTTTTGTCTCTCTTTGAAGAACTGATCTCTCAATTCGTCATAGGTATGCGTCACGGGAAATTGAGGAAATTCTTTAACCACCTGGGCTGGAGGGCAAAATAAAATACCGGCATTTGCCTCTTGAAGCATGGAGATGTCGTTGTAGGAATCGCCTGCCGCAATGGTCTTGAAATTGATCTTGGCCAAGGCCTGGATGGACCGCTTTTTTTGATCGGCAATCCTCAGTTGGTAGTTTTCGATTTTTCCCTTCGTGTCCACCTTTAAGGAATGACAAAAAAGAGTCGGCCATCCCAATTGCTTCATAAGAGGGTACGCAAATTCGTAGAAGGTATCTGACAAAATCACCACTTGAAACTCGGACCTCAACCAATCCAAAAATTCCTTGGCTCCTTCCAGCGGACCCAAGGTACGGATCACATCCTGAATATCGGGAAGTCTAAGACCGTGTTGATCAAGAATCGCAAGTCTCCGCTTCATTAGGGCATCATAGTCGGGAATATCACGTGTTGTCAGACTCAATTCTTTAATTCCTGTCTTTTTGGAAAAATGAATCCAAATTTCAGGAACAAGAACCCCTTCTAGATCGAGGCAAGCAATCATCATAGAGTACCGTATACTTAGATGATTCTGTACCACCGTGCCACAAAAAAATACCCGTCGATTTTACTTCCATCCGTCAAAGCAGATCTTTTAAAATTTTTACGAGCTCGCCATGCCTTGTGCCGTTGGTAGCGAGTGTTAAGGAGGGATAGGAATAATCATTCGAAAAATTGTAATCGAGCCCTGCCCCATCAATTTGGGTAAAACACCCACCCGCCTCTTCGAGAATAATTTGGGGAGCACAGATATCCCAATAATGAACAAAATGATGATTCACGTAAATATCAGCCACCTGCCTGACCAACAGACCCGCTTTGATCCCTACACTGTTGATGGGATGACACAGGGGAGAGTTGAGTTGTTTTTTTATTTTATCAAGTTTTTCACTTGGAAAATCGGTTGAAGTGACGAGGGGCATTTCTTCATAGTGATGACGAGGAGAGACCTGAAGACGAGATCGTCTTCCCTGGCAAGTCACATAGGCCCCACGCCCTTTGATAGCCTCATACACAAACCCCTGCAAGGGATCCACAACAACACCCAGGTGAGGTTCCCGTGATTTAAGAAGGCCGATCATGACGGAAAAGCCCGGAATACCCTTGGCATAGGCCTTCGTTCCATCCAAAGGATCGACCAACCATGTCCATTGAGAATCTGCCCTTCCCAAAAAACCGCCCTCTTCCGTCACAATCCCATGATCCGGGAATGCCTTCAAAAGCCCTTCGCGGATAATTTTATCGGCCCCGAGATCGGCTCGAGTCACAGGGGAAGAATCCGGTTTTTGAGAAACGGGTGAGGAGTCACCTCGGAGCGACATGATAAAACGCGCCGCTTCTTGAGCCAGGGGCAACGCGATCGAAAGATAATCGTCCTCTTTATACTTCATCAGGATGGCTCACATGAAGACCACATTCTTTGGAATCGTCCGAATTAAACCACCGCCAACGGCCTGCACGGCGGGGTTCGTTGGGACCGATCGGCGTCGTGCAAATGACACATCCGAGAGATTCGTAATACCAGCCGTCTTTTTGCCAGAGGAGCAACTTGTGCACGGGCACATGATGCTTCTGGATATAATCCCGGAGCATGACCTCTGTCCAATCAACCAGGGGAGAGACTTTAAGAATCGGTCTTTGATTTTGCAAAATAATTTCAAACCGGGAAGTCGTGGCGCGCGACTTGGATTGATCCGCTCGCAGCCCACTCATCCACACATCCAGAGTCTCGAGAACCTTCGCATTGGGTTCAACCTTTCTTAGCCGGCAGCACAACTCCTGTTTCTCTTTGCTGTCAAAAAAGAGATGCTCTCCATGCTCTTGCACCATTTTCTGAATTTTAACCGGATCCGGTCGAATACGCTCCACCTTGAGATCATAACGTTTCTCGATTTCGTCAAAGAGCTCATAGGTTTCTTTAAAAAGCCGCTGGGTATCAATCGTAAAAATACGAGGCTTAATTCCTGAACGAACGGCCTGATCGATCATGACCACACCGGTAAGCTGGCCACTGGTACCAATCGCCGCCCGGTCTCCAAAACGATCCAAGAGATGATGAATCAATTCCTGTGAGTCAGAAATTTTATTCAATTCATCAATAAGATTTTGGTCAATCTTCATGAATTAGATAATACCTTTTTTTATCAGGAGATTCAAAACATGTCGTGTACTTTCTTCGAGGGACTCAGAGCCCGTTTTCAGGATAAGCTCCGGTTTTTCGGGAGATTCATAGGGGGCTGAAATACCTGTAAAATCAGGGATCTGCCCGGCCCGTGCCTTTTTATAAAGACCCTTCGGGTCCCTTTTTTCACACGCATCCAGAGAGGCATCACAAAAAATCTCAAAAAAACGCCCCTCGGGAAGAAGTTTGCGCGCCAAGTCACGATCTGCCCGGTAGGGAGAAATAAAGGCCGTCAATGTGATCACATTGGCCTCTGCAAAAAGTTTTGCCGTCTCGCCGATTCTACGAATATTTTCTTTTCGATCTTCGGGGGAAAATCCAAGATTTGAATTAAGGCCGTGCCGGATATTATCTCCATCCAAGACATAGGCGTTTTTGCCATTTTCAACCAGAGCCAGTTCGACTTCGCGGGCCACGGTGGACTTCCCTGAAGCCGATAGACCCGTGAACCACAAAACAGCCCCCTTTTGCCCCAGTGTTTCTTCCCTCTGCTTCGCATCGAGCTTTCCATGATGCCAATGGATATTCTGACTCACCGGTTGTTGATCGCTCATTCGTGGATTCTCCTTAGTGTTCACTACTCATAAAAAAACCACCCTAACGGTGGTTTATTGAGGCGTTACGCTACAAAAAGAAGATAAGCGGGTCAAGAAAGGTTTTCTAAGGACCAACGTTATTGACCTGGGAGATCTGGACCCAATCCCCTACAGAGGATGAAAAAATAAATGTCACCGTATCATAAGGGTCCAGAGTAACCTGAGCCGAGGTTAAACGCAGGTTTGTCGCGGCAACACTCTTTTGATCCTGGAGGATAATTTTATTGGCGGCCCCTACATTGATCAGGGTGATTATTTGTCCGTCGGTTCCATCGGCAATTGTGGGTGTACTCGTAAATGTCACGTCGCCACTATTTGCCGTCAGCGGCACGGTCGATGCCGTAATAGTAATTTGTTGTGTGGCCGCTGTAAAATTCTGTGCCGTACTGGGTGTTGTAATCAAGCTCCTGCCAATCGTCACATCCCCTGCACTGCCAATCGTAAACGGTGTCGCGTCCGAGGCCTGATCTTCCACCACAAAAGAGTTCCCGGTGCCCGCATTGGTAATC